>Ga0265293_10001404_pt1 | contig 52565 bp, 39 predicted proteins | sample Munlanlewell138R_FD_192505 | JGI IMG/M metagenome (GOLD analysis project Ga0265293, IMG submission 192505) | Leachate microbial communities from a municipal landfill in Southern Ontario, Canada - Leachate well 138R | ecosystem: Engineered > Solid waste > Landfill > Unclassified | place: Canada... | reverse complement strand
TTTTAGATAAAACTCCTGTAAATGAGCTATTTACCAATATAGATATCAATGATGTCAAAGAGCGAAATGATAATCAACTGACTCTCAACTTATTTTAAGTGGACAGTAGTGATATATCATATATGTAAAATATTGATATAAATCATATTATAGTTTACAAATGTAATCGAGAGAGGATTGATATATCCTTTTGTAAATTATTAATCAATCGTTTTCAGTATATTCAGTGCACTATTTTCAGCATCTCTCATTTTCTTTTTCTCATCTTTTGAACTGTCGGAAAGTCCACATAGATGCAAAACACCATGTATTATAACACGGAACAGTTCCTCTTGATAATCAGTAGTATACATTTGTGAATTCGACTTCACAGTATCCAGACTAATAAAAATATCTCCGGAAATTTTATCTCCATCACTATAATCGAAAGTAATTATATCTGTGTAATAATCATGATTGAGATATTGTCTGTTTACCTCAAGAATTTTATCATCGTCACAAAAGATGTATGTAATTTCTCCGATAGTTTTACTGTAAATACCAGCTATTTTTTTTATCCACTCCGATGTTTTTCTCTTCTTTATTTCGGGTGATTTTACGTTTTCTGTCTGAAAAGATATGACCATAACTCTTGATTATTAACTGAAAAATAGATATGCTACAAAAATTGCTGCAATCACACCAGCCAAATCAGCCAATAGTGCATATTGAACTGTATAGCGACTGTTCTTAATGTTAACAGCTCCATAATATACTGCTACAATATAGAATGTAGTATCAGTGGCTCCCTGAAGAATACTGGACAACCTCCCAGCAAATGAATCAGCTCCAAAAGTCTTCATGGCATCAATCATCATACCTCTTGCCCCACTTCCACTCAAAGGCTTCATTATGGCTGTTGGAAGACCATCAACCCATCTGGCGTCAACTCCAGTAAGTCCAACCAAATTTCTCATACCCTCCATTAGAAATTCCATAGCACCAGAAGCACGAAATACACCAATGCCTACCAATATAGCTATTAGGTAAGGTATTATTGATACAGCCGTTTTAAATCCCTCTTTTGCACCATCAATAAATGACTCAAAAACATTAATCTTACGGTGCATTGCTTTAATAATAAATAGAACTATTATAGTAAGCAGTATTATATTGGCAATAAGGCTGGATACTATATTTACCTGTTCCTGAGGCATGGATTTAAAAACAATTACCGTTCCTGCAATTATTCCTCCCATACCCAAAATAAACCCCAGAATCTCTTTACAGAAAATATTTATACGTTGCCTAAGGCATACAGCAATTAAACCAACCAGAGTTGCAAAAAATGTAGCAATCATTATCGGAATGAATACATCTGCAGGATTAGCAGCACCCATCTGTGCACGGTAAACCATTATGGTTACCGGTATTAATGTTAGTCCCGATGCATTAAGCACCAGGAACATTATCATAGGATTCGATGCCCGATCCTTCTTTAGATTGATCTCTTGCAGTTCCTGCATTGCTTTTAATCCAAAAGGAGTAGCAGCATTGTCCAGTCCCAGCATATTTGCAGATAAATTCATCAGCATTGATCCATAAGCAGGATGATTTTTCGGTATATCGGGAAATAGCCTGGAGAATAGTGGAGCAACAGCTCTGGAGAATAGCTCAATCATACCTCCTCTCTCTCCAATTTTCATTATACCAAGCCATAGAGAAAGTACACCTGTTAGCCCGAGAGAGATCTCGAAACCTGTCCGGGCAGTTTCATACGTTGAGTTCATGATGTCTGTAAACACTTGAACATCACCATAAAAAACAAGTTTTATAACTGCAATTATAAAAGCTATAAGAAAAAAAGCAATCCAAATATAATTCAGGACCATGGCTGGGTTGTTTCGTCGATTATTAAACTGACGCTCTATATAAAATCAATCAAAGATACAATTTAATGGAAATATGAACAAGGAGCCGATTTAATTTATTAACTTTAAGGATCAACACAATAAAATGTATTGGAAAGACTTTTTTTATTACAATAAAGGGAGCCGTTCAGCAATTATTTTATTGCTGATACTGATCCCGCTTTCAATTATTCTAAATTCATTTATTAGTATTAAAAAATCATCTGGATTAGATGCAAGTCAGAATGACTCAATAATTAATGAGTTTATGAGATCGAGAGAAGCTGTGGTCATAAATAATTATGGAAAGTCATTCAAATCGAAAAGAAATCCAGTTACTGATACATCTGAAATCAGGTCAGAAGCATTACAATATAAAAATGAAATATCGATTGCATCAAAGAGTAGAAGTCCTGCACATTTTCCTCGAATAATTAAATTAAAAGAGGGTGAAACTATCAACTTAAATGAGAATGATACAACCCAATGGAAAAAGATTCCCGGTATTGGAAGCACATACGCTTCGCGAATTGTTAAGTATAAAAATCTTTTGGGTGGCTTTTTTTGTAAAGATCAACTTATGGAAGTGTATGGCATCGATAAAGAGCTATATTCAAGAATAGAACCATTCATTAAAACAGATAGTAATTATATAAAACTAAATGTAAATGAAATGGAGTTCCGCGATTTATTAAGACATCCTTACCTGAACTACAATCAGGTTCAGACTATTTTTAACCTCAGAGACAAAAAGGGCAGGATAAGCAGCATAGAGGAACTCTCATTGCTTGATGAGTTTACTGATGATGATATTGATCGACTCAGACCCTATCTTCAGTTTTTGTAGAAATTTCAAATTTGATTTATATAAATAAAGACCGACAAAATATCGGTCTTCAAATCTAATCCAACTAAATATATAAACTGGCTATTTATATATTGTAGTGGTTGTAGGAGAATAAATTCCACTGGTTAAAATAGAAACCAATCCATTAACGAATGACATCTCAGTTTTAACAGTATAATTTTTTGCTCCACCTGCTAAAACGGCAGGATCAGATACTTCAATTGGTGCCAACCCACCAATCAGATAATGATTCCATTTAGTAATTTGCTGATTACCCTGCGCTCCTTCTCCAACAACAGTAGTGTAGGAATAACATGAAGTCATAAGCATTACTGTAAAAATTACAGCAGCTAATTGAATTAATCTTTTCTTCATTTAATTGAAATTAAAAGATTACACATAGAATTTTAAACATGATATCATGTTAAAATTAACAGTGTAAATGTACAATATAATTTAAATTCAACAAAATATTCTAAAAATATCTTTTAAGGATATCAGAAACAGAAGTGTAATATCCACGACCAAACAGGTTTAAATGTACAAGAAGGAAATATAACTGATACAGATCTATCTGTTCATAATAAAATTCTGTTATAGGTATTATTTCATGATAAGCACCATAGAACTCAGCTCCAAAACTGCCAAAAAGTTTGCTCATAGCTATATCCACCATTGAGTGTCCTCTGTATACTGCCGGGTCTATAAGAAATGGAGTACCATCCGTCGAGATAAGATAATTGCCTCCCCATAGGTCTCCATGAATAATAGAAGGAGTCACATCATAAAGGTAGCGGTTGAATACATCAATACTTTTATCTTTATTCGGTATCTCTTTTTCTGACAGTAAGCCAGCTCTTGATGCCGTTTTTAGTTGTGGAGAGATCCTCTCTTCCCAGTAAAAATCTATCCAGTCTGTATGAATTTTGTTGCTCTGTGGCAGACTTCCTATATAGTTATCTGAGTCTAGACCAAAGTCATTCTGCTTCAGTGAATGAAGTGCAGCCAATTCCCTTCCAAGCCTTTCATAATCTGAAGACACAGGGCGTCTGTTTTCAACATAATCCATCAGAATTATTGCTTTATCATTAACTGAATCCACCAGATGAACATGAGGAACAGAGATTGTAGCTGTCTTTTCTATTACATCAAGTCCTTTTTGTTCCGCGTGGAACATCTCAAGCGCATCAGGCGCTTTATTTAATTTAAGAAAGTAGTTCCTTTCAGGGGTCTCCAGCAGGTAAGCCGAAGAGATTGACCCTCCGGTTACCGGTCTGGTTGAGTTGATTTTCTCTGATATAGTATCAGATATGTAACTCAGAATATCCTTTATCATGGTATAATTATTAAAATTCAGTTTAGGTATAACTCTTACCCTAACATGATTATTAATTCCTTGTAATCGCTGCAATATTCTCTTTAATTAATGCAATCTTGCTTTCAGCATCAGCCATCTTTTTGCGCTCATTCTCAACTATTTCCGGTTTAGCGTTTTGAACAAACTTCTCATTGCTAAGTTTCTTCTGAACAGATTTCAAGAAACCCTCAGTGTATGTAAGTTCAGCCTCAAGCTTTTTCAATTCAGCTTCTGTGTCAATATTATCTGTAAGAGGAACAGTGTATTCTGTTGTACCAACAAGAAATCCTGCTGAACCAGTCTGTTTTTCAGAGACCTGTTTAATTGAAGTCAGGTTACACATTTTTGCAATAATGCTATTAAACAACTCTTTGTGTTTACCTGTAATCTCCAGTTCCAGAGCCTCTTTATTTGGTATATTCTTTTCAAGTCGGATTGTACGTATACCAGAAATGATATTTTTAACATCCTCAAAATCCGACAGAAGCTCTTTATTAACATCTTCTCCTTTTGGCTGAAGTGAAATCATCAGGCTAACACCCTCTTCCCTTGTGTAGAGTGCCTGCCACAGCTCTTCGGTGATAAATGGCATAAATGGATGTAATAAACGCAGCAGATCATCAAAAAAGCTTAGTGTTGCATCATAGCTCAGTTTATCTATTGGTTTCTGATAAGCAGGCTTCACTATCTCAAGATACCATGAAGAAAACTCATCCCAGAAAAGCTTATAGAGGAGCATAAGTGCCTCAGAAAGGCGATATTTTGAGAACAAGTCTTCCACCTCAGCTATTGTATCAGAAAGCTTGCTTTTAAACCACTCGACTGCTATCTTGGATGACTCAGGCTGAGGAATATTTTCATCAACATCCCATCCTTTCACCAGGCGGAAAGCATTCCATATCTTGTTGTTGAAGTTGCGACCCTGTTCACACATCGACTCATCAAATGGCAGGTCGTTACCCGCAGGCGAAGTTAGTAACATCCCCATTCTCACTCCGTCAGCACCATATTTATCCATCAATTCTATTGGATCAGGTGAGTTACCAAGAGATTTCGACATCTTCCTGCCCAGCTTGTCACGTACAATACCGGTAAAGTAAACATTACGGAAACAAGGCTCTTTACGGTATTCATATCCTGAAATAATCATACGAGCCACCCAGAAGAAAATAATCTCCGGTGCAGTAACAAGATCATTGGTAGGATAATAGTAATTTATATCTTTATTATCAGGTTCGTTAATACCATTAAAAACAGATATCGGCCACAACCATGATGAGAACCATGTATCGAGTACATCCTCATCCTGCTTCAGATCATCTATAGTTAACTCATAATCCACCTGTTGTTTTGCCTTTTCAAAAGCCTCTTCCTTTGTCAGTGCAACAACATAACCTCCTTTGGGAAGGAAATATGCTGGAATCTGGTGTCCCCACCATAACTGGCGACTAATACACCAGTCCTTGATATTCTCCATCCAGTGACGGTATGTATTTTTATATTTTTCAGGGAAGAAACGTATTGTATCATTTTCTACAGCCTTTGCAGCCGGTTTTGCAAGATCTTCCATTTTAAGAAACCACTGCATTGAGAGCTTTGGCTCAATAACCTCGTCTGTACGCTCAGAAAATCCTACCTTATTAGTATAAGGTTCTGTTTTTTCAATTAATCCGGCTTCTTCAAGATCCTTCTCAATCTGTTTACGAACATCAAATCTGTCCATTCCTGCATAGCGGTCACCATTTTCATTTAGTGTACCATCAGGATTAAATATGTCAATTGATGGGAGATTATATTTCTCTCCCAGTAAATAGTCGTTCACATCATGTGCAGGAGTAACTTTAAGGCAGCCTGTACCAAACTCTATATCAACATACTCATCTTCAATTACAGGGATAGCTCTGTTCACCAGCGGAACAATCACCTTTTTTCCTTTCAGGTGTGCATTCTTTGGATCATCAGGGTGGATACACATAGCAGTATCACCCATTATTGTTTCGGGACGGGTAGTGGCAACAACCGCATATCTGCCTTCAGGATCACCCTCTATCATATATCTCAGATAATAGAGCTTACCATTAACCTCCTTATGTATAACCTCCTCATCTGACAGTGCGGTTAAAGCTTTTGGATCCCAGTTTACCATCCTTACACCACGGTAGATCAGACCCTTTTCATATAGATCACAGAAAACTTTCAGAACACTTTCAGATCTTATATCATCCATAGTGAAAGCAGTTCTGTCCCAGTCGCACGATGCCCCTAGCTTTTTCAGCTGTTGAAGAATAATACCACCATGTTCACGAGTCCAGTTCCATGCATGTTCTAAAAACTCATCTCTGGTCAGGTCATTTTTCTTGATTCCTTCAGCAGCCAGCTTATTAACAACCTTAGCCTCAGTAGCAATCGAAGCATGATCAGTACCAGGTACCCAGCAGGCATTTTTTCCCTGCATGCGTGCACGTCTGACCAAAACATCCTGGATAGTATTGTTGAGCATATGACCCATGTGCAGGACACCGGTCACATTTGGTGGAGGGATAACAACTGTATATGGTTCACGCTCATCTGGTTCTGAATGAAAGAGGTTATTATCCATCCAGTATTTATACCACTTGTTCTCAACCTCCGCAGGATTGTATTTGCTTGCAATTTCCATCTGAAAAAATCAATAAGTTTGAATTAAATTAATAATCTGTTTCTCAAACTGAAACAGATTAATATTCCAATTTTTACAACAAAGTGCAAAAATACAAAAAATGATGTTTATATCATAAGGTTATTTATTTGTATCAGCTTTAAATATAGTTTTTGTAGATGTTCTCATAATATCAGATATGAATATAGTCCAGAGATTACTTATACATACCTTATATACAGATAAGCTATGTATAAGCGATCTATAAGTGATCTTTGGACGAGGTGCAACCTTTTCACCATTGATATAAATAAAAAAAAGGTACTTGCTATACCTTGATAGAAGCACCTTAAAAACTATAAATGAGTAAAACTCAGAAATATCTATTCCTCATACAGCAGATAGGGTTTTCGCTGAATTTTAAACATCTCTACATCTTCGCTCCACTTAGCTTTAATCTCATCGGCTGTTTTTCCTGCCTTAATATCCTGGCGTATATAATCAACCCCAACAAGTTTTTCGAAGAATGAGGTGAAGAACTTATCACCTATGTCCAGATTGTTGTATGCGTCAATAACGTAGGATAGATCGAACCCTTTTTCAATGATCTCCTCATTAGGAATATTGCGTAGGTCAACACCGTAGCACAACTTGTCGAGCAGAGGAGGATTCTTTGCACCGGGTACACTGCGAGGTGTGAAAGTGAAATCGGAACCTTTGTAATCCGGGTGTCCGTAAACCTCGAATGGGAAAGAGGTGCCGCGGCCCAGACTCATAACCGTACCCTCAAAAAGGCAGGTTGAGGGGTAGAGATAAATTGAGTGTATATTAGGCAGGTTTGGAGAAGGAGAGATAGGCAGCTCATATAGTGTGGAATGTGAATAATTGTCAATAGGGATAACGGTTAAGTCGCACTGACGGCCATCAGGCAGCCACTTTTCTCCATTAATCATAACTGCTAATTCTCCAAGGGTCATACCATGTACAACTGGAATAGGAAGCCAGCCAACACCCGATTTATGCTTCATATCAAGTATCGGTCCGTCAACATACATTCCATTTGGATTGGGCCTGTCCAATACAATCATCTTCTTGCCATGCTCTGAGCATGCATCCATCAGACGTGTCATACTTGCATAGTATGTATAAAACCTTAATCCCACATCCTGCAGATCAAAAAGCAGTACATCAAATTTTTGCATATTATCTGCAGAGGGTTTTCCTCCTCCACTTCCGTAGAGTGACCAAATAGGAATACCTGTTTTCTCATCAATAGAGCTTGCTACATGTTCTCCTGCATCTGCAGTACCACGAAAACCATGCTCAGGAGAGAAGATGCCAACTACATTGTGACCCTCTCTGATTAGCATATCAACAAGGTGTTCTTTGCCAACCATACCGGTTTGATTGCTCATCACAACTACTCGTTTCTCCTTTAATAAAGGGAAATAGAGATCGGTACGTTCTGCACCCATGATAATATTTTCAGGATTACTCTTTGAAATGCTTTGTGCTTCTATCTCTATCTTGTTTTGAGCCTTATTATGAGAACAACAAATAAGTGAAGAGATGAGAACAAATGAAAACAGGAAACGTTGAAAGTTTTGATTATACATTATTCTTCCGTTTTTATGGTTTTATTGTATTTCTGTATTTCATGCAATTTATCAAACTCCTCTTCAAGTTCTAGCAGCTCCTTTTTGATATCAGTTAACCTGGCAAGAGCCTCAACCCTTTTGGTCTCATCATCTTTCTTGGTTTTAAGCGACTGTCGCGCACCCTCAAGTGTCATCCCCTTCTCTTTAACCAGATGATAAACAATTTCCACCTGCTGAATATCCTCACGGGTAAATTGTCTGGTACCACCAGCAGTTTTTTTTGGTCTGATATTGTCAAACTCCTTCTCCCAAAAACGGAGCAAAGATACATTCACCGCGAAATGGTCGGCCACCTCCTGAATAGAGTAATATAATCGCTTATCGTTAAATTGTATAGGTTTTTTTCTTTTGCCCATGGTTTATATTCAACTGTAACTGTTAGTCTTGAGCCAATTATTATTTGTAAACAATCAAAAATACAGTTTTCTGGAAGAATCAACAAATGTTTTTGATCAACTTAAACAGAAATCCTAAAATCATTTTTTTTAATTTCAGTTTTTCTTCTTTTTTGCGATGTATATTACTGAACTCGATTGATTAACGTTTGAAAGAGAAAGTAGAAAACCTATTATGCCAACTATTATAGCTTTAAAATATTGATATAATTTTCCGCTGCCTCTGTATTTTTCACTTAGAAGTGAGATATAAAAGGCGTCAAGTGGCATTGTTTTTTGTTTTATTATTTTGAACTGATGTTTATTCAGCAGTTTTTCAACTGTAGCTGGTGTGAAATGCCAAAGATGGCGTGGGACATCATAAGCAGCCCAATACTCTTTGTAAATGCCTGCATCATAAGAATTATGATTTGGGAGAGCCAAAATTAAAGTTCCATCCTTACTGAGAATCTTGAATAGTTTGTCAACAACCTCATTCAGGTTTTGCATATGCTCAAGTACATGCCATAGAGTGACAACATCAAACGAATTACTATTGATATTCCATAAAAAGTCTTCTCCTTTTACATCTAAACCAAAGTTATCTATTGCAAAGTTTCTGGCTTTACTATCTTTTTCTATTCCCGAAACTGAATAACCTCTCTCCTTTGCTGCCTTGAGAAAATACCCAGTACCAGAACCAATGTCAAGCAAACGGTTTCCTGTTGAAAATTTCGAAACAAGATTGCCTTTTTTCTTAAGCATGAATTCCCTAAGAAAGTGGTATAGGCGGTTTATAACTCCTTTCTTTGAGTCTGAATGAGAAATATAGTCGGGTGAATCGTAATATCTGCCTATTATATCGTCAGATGGAAAATTGTTTGTGAATCGAAAACCGCAATTGCTGCAATCATAGATAGGAAATATTTCTTTTGTAGAGAAATGATCGACAGCATTAAATGTATTTACTATATCTGAACTGTTGCAAATGGGGCAGTTGTTAATGGTGATATGGGGCATAAAAGTCGATTAGTATTACATGAATGTTTTATCAAAGGTATGAAAATATTTCTCAAGTAAAGCTACTACAGCTTCAGGCATATCCCCACAAATAAGATATCTTTTACAAAGTAAATCTATTACCCTTTTATCTCACTCACTTGGGGATAAGAAGTTTTTGCTGTATTTTTGTACTCTGTTTTGGGTAATTTACTCATATCCCGAAGCTTTATTTAAGTAATAATTGAAAGTTTATGATGACCTCCAAAGAGATTAGACAGTCGTATAAAGATTTTTTTCAGTCGAAAGAACATCGCATTGTGCCTTCTGCACCCATGGTTATTAAAGATGACCCTACACTGATGTTTACAAATGCAGGGATGAACCAGTTTAAGGATGTTATTCTGGGTAATGCGCCAATTAAATATCCACGTGTGGCCGACTCACAGAAGTGTTTAAGGGTGAGTGGTAAGCACAACGATCTTGAGGAGGTGGGTCACGATACTTATCACCACACCATGTTTGAGATGCTTGGTAACTGGTCATTTGGCGACTATTTTAAGAAAGAGGCTATTGAGTGGGCATGGGAGTATTTGACTGAAGTATTAAAGCTTGATAAAGACAGGCTTTATGCTACAGTTTTTGAGGGTGCTCCTGAAGAAAACCTGGAGAGGGATGATGAAGCTGCTTCATATTGGGAAAAATATCTGCCTAAAGAGAGAATAATAAACGGTAATAAGAAAGATAATTTCTGGGAGATGGGTGATACAGGTCCTTGTGGCCCATGTTCAGAGATTCATATTGATATAAGACCTGAATCTGAAAGGGCAAAAGTAGACGGCTTGACTCTGGTTAATAACGATCATCCTCAGGTAGTGGAGATATGGAACCTCGTATTTATGCAATATAACCGCAAAGCTGATGGTTCACTTGAACAACTTCCTGCAAAGGTTATCGACACGGGTATGGGTTTCGAAAGACTCTGTATGGCTGTGCAGGGTACCCTGTCTAACTATGATACAGATCTGTTTCAGCCAATAATAGGGAAGATTGGTGAAATTAGCGATAAAAAGTATGGTGAAGATGAAAAGGTTGATATTGCTATGCGAGTTATTGCTGATCATGTAAGAACTATTGCATTCTCTATAACTGATGGACAGCTCCCTTCAAATGCTAAAGCGGGTTATGTAATCAGACGTATCCTTCGAAGGGCTGTACGTTACGGATATACATTCCTCAATATGCATGAGTCGTTTATGTACCGACTGATTCCTACTCTAATTGAGGTGATGGGCGATGCTTATCCCGAACTGGAGGCACAGCAGGGACTAATAGAAAAAGTTATGAAAGAGGAGGAGGAGTCGTTCCTTCGAACTCTTGAAACTGGCATCAAGTTGCTTGAGAGAAATCTTCCCGAGAAGGAGGGTGGGGTACTTAGCGGTGAAGTTGCTTTTAAACTTTATGATACTTTTGGTTTCCCACTCGACCTGACTGAGTTGATTTTGCGTGAACATGGAATGTCTGCTGATGTGGCAGGCTTTAATACAGAGATGCAGAAGCAGAAGGACAGAGCACGTAATGCTGCGGCTGTGGAGACGGGCGACTGGACAAAGGTGCATGATGGTGAACCAGAGTTTGTTGGTTATGATGAAACTGAAAGTACTGCTCATGTACTTCGTTACAGAGCAGTTAAGCAGAAGAAATCTGAGTTTTATCAGATTGTATTGTCACGTTCTCCGTTTTATGCCGAGATGGGAGGTCAGGTAGGTGATAGCGGCTGGTTGATTTCAGAAACTGGCGAGAAAATTGAAGTTTTTGATACCAAACGTGAGAATAATCTGGCAGTGCATCTTACAAAAAAACTTCCTCAAAATTTAGAGGGTGTGTTTACTGCAAAAATAGATACAGATAAGAGAACTGCTACTGAGTGTAATCACTCTGCTACCCACCTTATGCATGAGGCTTTAAGAGAGGTTCTGGGAAATCATGTTGAGCAGAAGGGATCATATGTGTCACCTGAAGTATTGAGATTCGACTTCTCTCACTTCCAGAAGATGACTCCTGAAGAGATAAGAGCGGTTGAGGTTAAGGTTACCGAAAAGATAAGAAGCAATTTCCCGATTGAAGAGCATAGACATGTTCCGATTGAAGAGGCTAAAGCTCAGGGTGCTATGGCACTATTCGGTGAAAAGTATGGTGATGATGTACGTACTGTGAGATTTGGAACATCAATAGAGCTATGTGGTGGTACACATATTTCATCAACAGGTAGAATTGGAACATTCCGTATCGTTAGTGAAGGAGCAATTTCAGCTGGTGTTCGTCGTATAGAAGCTGTAACAGCAAAGGTTTGCGAAGACTATCTTTATGCAAAGGAAGATATATTGACAAGTATAAAAAATCTCTTGAGCAATGTTCCTGATGTTATGCAGGGAATTAATCGTCTTATTGCTGATAATGAAGAGATGAAAAAAGAGTTGCAAGAGTTTATAAAAGAGAAAACAGAACAGGTTAAACTGAAGGTTATTGAACATAAGACCGTCATAAATGGAGTAGATGTATTTAAAGCAATTCTTCCTGTTGGATCTCCTGATGTGATAAAAGATATTGCATTTCAAATAAAGGGTCAGTTCCCTGAAAATATGATGTTTGTAGGAGCAACAGCAGCAAATGGCAAACCAAATCTTACCGTCATGCTTACTGATGATCTTGTTGCAAAAGGAATGCATGCAGGAAACATTGTCCGTGAAGCTGCAAAGCTGATTCAGGGTGGCGGTGGAGGACAGCCTCACTTTGCAACAGCTGGAGGAAAGAATGCCGAAAGACTTAATGAAGCAATTGAGTCGATAATAAAGCTATTGAAAAGTTAAGCTTTTCATTAGCTGGAAAAAGGATTAGTTGTAAAAAAGGAATTAATATGAGTTGTTTTAGGGGTTCGTTATTAGCTTTTATTGCATTTACATTTTATTGTCTGGCTTCATTCTCCATTGAACCGGCAGATAGGGTAAATCCATTTATAGGAAGTGCAAATTATGGTACAACTAATCCCGGCCCCGTTCTTCCTAACGGAATGATGTCGGTTTCCCCATTCAATGTGATGGGGTCAGAACTAAACAAGTTCGATAAAGATAAGCAATGGTGGTCAACTCCCTATACAAGTGAAAACAAATTCTTCACAGGTTATTCTCATGTAAACCTTAGTGGTGTGGGTTGTCCCGAATTGGGCTCACTGCTTTTAATGGCTACTGCAGGTGATTTGAATGTTAACTATGAGGAGTATGGAAGTGAGTACATCAATGAAGTTGCTTCTCCAGGCTATTATTCAAATCTGCTTACTAAGTACAATATTAAAACTGAGGTTTCTGCAACTACTCGAACCAGCATAGCAAGATTCACATTCCCTGAGGGAGAGGCCAATATCCTTCTGAATTTGGGTGAAGGACTTACAAACGAGTCTGGAGCCTGGATGCGTCGTGTAAGTGACACTGAAGTTGAGGGGATGAAGATGTTAGGTACTTTCTGCTATAACCCTGATGCTGTATTTCCTATCTATTTTGTGATGAGAGTTAATAAAGTTCCTGTAACTGCCGGTTACTGGAAGATGCAGCGTGAAATGGGTGTTGAGGCGCAATGGGATTCAACTAGTGCCACCAGGAAGCTATATACCCGCTATAACAGGGATATTGCAGGTGATGATATAGGTGCATATTTTACTTACTCTTTGGAGCAGGGTGAAACTATTGAAGTGCAGATAGGTGTCTCATTTGTAAGTACTGAGAATGCACGCATGAATCTTGATGCAGAACAAAAAGGATTTGATTTTGACTTAGTGAGAAATAGTGCCCATGATGAATGGAACAAAGCGTTGTCAAAGGTTGCTGTTTCAGGTGGTACTGATGAACAGCAAACAGTATTTTATACCGGACTTTATCATGCTCTTATTCACCCTAATATTCTTAATGATGTAAATGGTGAGTATCCTATGATGGAGGGTGATGAAATATTAAGTACAGAGAATGACAGATATACAGTTTTCTCCCTTTGGGATACTTATAGAAACGTTCATCAGCTGCTGACTCTCCTATATCCAGAAATACAACTGGATATGGTGCGTTCTATGATTGATATGTATAAAGAGAGCGGCTGGCTACCCAGGTGGGAGCTTTATAGTCGCGAGACACTTACCATGGAGGGCGATCCTGCAATTCCTGTAATTGTGGATAGCTGGATGAAGGGATTGCGTGATTTTGATGTTGAAACTGCTTATGAGGCAATGTGTAAATCGGCTACGACACCCGGTAAAGACAACTTCATACGCCCTGATATTGATGACTATCTAAGTAAAGGGTATATTCCATTAAAAACTGAGTTTGATAATTCAGTATCTCACGCGCTTGAGTATTATATTGCAGATAATGCATTATCGAAATTCGCAAAAGCACTCGGAAAAGATGATGATGCCAGGAGATTTTATAATCAATCTCTCAATTATAAGAGATACTACTCATCTGAATATGGTGCATTCAGACCAATACTGCCAAACGGAGAGTACCTGGTTCCATTTAATCCTAAGCAGGGAGAGAATTTTGAACCTGTTCCTGGCTTTCATGAAGGTAGTTCATGGAACTATTCCTTCATGGTTCCACATGATGTGGATGGGTTAATTAAGATGCATGGTGGAAAGAGGAAGTTTGTAAACAGACTTCAGGAGGTGTTTATTGATGGACATTACGATCCTACGAATGAACCAAATATAGGTTATCCATTCTTGTTCAGTTATATAAATGGAGAGGAGTGGCGCACTCAGAAACTGACTCTGGAGCTCTTGGCCAAGCATTTCAGGAATTCACCTGATGGACTGCCGGGCAATGATGACACAGGTACTATGTCAACCTGGGCACTGTTCAGTATGATGGGTTTCTATCCTGATGATGCTACTGATCCATCATATACATTTACAACACCTGTTTTTGATAAGGTTATACTGAATCTAGACGATTTTCATTATAATGGTCACACTATTGAAATTGAGACTGTTCGTCCTTCAGCAGATGCTATTTATATCGATAAGATAGAGATTGATGGCAAACCTTTCAGAAATTTCCGCATTAGCCACGATGTACTGATTAAAGCAGATAAAATAACCTTTTATTTAAAAGAGAGATAAAAAGAATTGAATTAAGTTCCAATTGTAGAGGTTTGTGAATAACTGATATAATACTAAATTTTGATAAGTTCTACCAGTCGCTCCCATTTTTGTGCAAATTGCTTTTTGAACCTGTAAGCTTTAAGATCTCTTATTGCTCTTTTCCACCATTTGTGCCAGTATAGTGCAAAATAAAATGTTACCGGCATAGCAATGAAATAGATAAGAGCTAATATCCAATCCTTTGTTGCATAGCCAACAATTAGCGATTGTAAAAGATCAAATACCGGAATAAATATCAGTCCCGATACATATCTTACCGATGCAATAAACTGATTGTCTTTAAACAAGCTTAACAGTTTCCTTTTTATTAATATTGGAAAGATAGCATTTACAAAACCAAACACCATAATTGGTGAAGTTAATGTAAGTACTGCAAACCGGGAGAAGAGTTTCCCTTTGGTTGAAGGATTCAAAAGATTGTCTTTTGTATTTAGCTGATGCTCTTTTATTATTTTAAATGCTTCACGGAAGTTCTCTATTTTTTTGTCAAATTCAGGCCGGTTATTCTCAAACAGATCATCTAATTTTCTTACAATATATAATGATGCCTGCATAAAATCATCTTTCCTCTCAGCAAACATCTCATTGGCTATTCGATCACCATTCCAGTCTATAGCATTCTTATATTCATCATAGTACTCATCATTCCATATGTTTACAACCATCGATCTAAGTCTCTCATCCAGATCCTGACGCATCTGATTTGTTGCAAGGTTGGGATTTTCAGCATACATCTCTTTGTATTCAGAAACTTCAATAGGAGTACCGAATGTTACATAAACATCAGAAAGGAACCCGGATATATCGCGATAATATATTGATACCGGGACTATCTGACTGTTTAATTCAAAATCGACGGATGCCTCGGTTGGCAGTACAATGCGCGGTACAGCTTTCTGGACAGGTAGAAGTGACTGTTTAGGATTATGTCTTGCTTCAGGGAAAAGTGCAATGGGATTGTTTTTCTTAAGAATTCGAGCTGCATTTTTGAAAATATCTCTGTTTTTATCAAGATTATCTTTACCATCACGAATTCTAAAAACCGGTACGATACGCATTCCACGAAGTATCCATGCTATAAACTTCTGCTTGAAAATATCTGCTCTTGCAAGAAATACGACCTGTTTAGTGTGATACCCTGCATAAACTATTAATAGAGCATCAATTAATGCATTTCTATGATTAGGCGCAAAAATTATCGGTCTTTTTCTCGAAACATTCTCTTTTCGTCCGGTAAAAACCATCTTTCTGAAGTTTAACCTCAGAGCTGATTTTACAGGTATTTTAGCTAAAAAGTATCGAAAGTCGTAGTTATAAAGCATAAGTTTTATACAATAGAATATGATTATGGTGAAATCAATATTTTAGAGTTATACTTAAAATTAACTTGCTATAGGTGTCTCATTTCCCTGTTTTTTTCTCCAGTAAGATGCAAGAATAAGTCCCGCAACTATATGCCATATTCCCCACCACGCTGCTACCATGGCCATGCCACCTAAATTTAGTTCAGGAGGGAATATTCTTGGATTGAATATAAGTGCTAATCCAAGACCTGAGTTCTGTATCCCTGTTTCTATTGAAATTGTTCTGCAATCTCTTTCTTTCACCTTTAGAAGCTTTGGCAGTGAGTAACCTGAAAAGAAAGCCAAGCCATTGTGAACTAATACCAGCAAGAAAATAAGATGAATATATTTTAAGAATATACTGAAGTTGCCTGCAAGAGCTGCAACAATAAAGCCTATAAAGAAAATAACAGAAGCAGTCTGTATTGGTTTATCCATCCGTTTGGAAAATTTAGGAAATTTCATTCCAACAAACATTCCTAATATAACGGGCACTCCCAGTATTAAAAATACAGTACGGAACATCTCAATTGGATCAATTGTAATTGGAACCAGAAGTGGCGAGTGCTTTGCATATAACCCTCCCCAAAAAGCAAAATTAAAGGGAGTCATGATCAGACTCATAATAGTAGTGATAGTAGTAAGGCTCACCGATAATGTGATATTTGCCTTTGATATTGAAGAGATTAAATTGGATACATTTCCACCTGGACATGATGAGACCAATATCATACCCAATGCAACCGGTGTTGAGGGGCGGATTATTAAAACTAACAGATAAGTTAATGCGGGTAAAATAACATACTGAGAAACAGCTCCTAATACCACAGGTTTAGGGTTAAGAAAAACTGATCTAAAGTGCCCAGGTCTTATACTTAGTGCAACTCCAAACATGATGAATGCAATAGCAAGATTCATCATATTCACACTCTCCTGATTAAAATTCAGCTTAACATAATCTAGCTGATTCATATCCCCGAACAGGGAAAGTAGTGGTGATATCTCCATCTGACCTCTTGATTTTAAGGCGCAAAGTTACAAAAATATATTATTTAACCCATTCTTTATAATCAGTAACCTGTTACATATATGATAAACCAACAGATATTATTTATTGATATTGACTATATTTGTAAAAAATGAAAATATGAGTACTCCGTTAGCTGAACGACTTAGGCCACAGAATTTAGATGAATTTATCGGGCAAGAACACTTGGTAGGGAAGGGTGCTGTATTGCGTAGAATGATTGAATCGGGAAGAATACCTTCAATAATTTTCTGGGGACCACCAGGTGTTGGTAAAACTACACTTGCAAATATAATTGCAAATGCAATCAAGGCTCCTTTCTATAAATTAAGTGCAATCAACTCAGGAGTGAAAGATGTGAGAGAGGTTATTGAGAAGGCTAAGAGTACCCGATTCTTTGATTCTGCGGCACCAATTCTATTCATTGATGAGATTCATCGATTCAGTAAATCACAGCAGGATTCACTTCTAAATGCCGTAGAAACGGGTACAGTAACACTTATTGGTGCTACTACAGAAAATCCTTCATTCGAAGTTATCAGACCTCTTCTTTCACGTTGTCAAGTATATGTGCTCAAATCTATGGAGAAAAAAGATCTTCAGGTTTTACTAAACAGAGCACTTACAGAGGATTTGATTCTGAAGGAGAGGAAAATAAAAGTTGAAGAGACTGATGCTTTATTCCGCTTCTCAGGGGGTGATGCACGCAAGTTGATGAATATCTTGGAACTTACAGTAGCCACTGATAAGGAAGATAAGGAGATTGTAATTACAGACTATCTGGTAACAGAGCGTCTGCAGGAGAATCCCGCAGCTTATGACAAAGGGGGAGAGATGCATTATGATATCATCTCAGCTTTCATTAAATCGATCAGAGGGAGTGACCCAGATGCCGCAATATATTGGCTTGCGAGGATGGTTGCAGGAGGGGAAGATCCAAAGTTCATAGCAAGACGGCTGGTTATCTCTGCCGCTGAAGATATTGGTCTGGCCAATCCCAATGCACTTCTTCTAGCAAATGCATGCTTTGATACGCTGCAGAAAATAGGCTGGCCTGAAGGACGCATTGTGCTTGCTGAGACCACTATCTATCTTGCCACGTCACCCAAAAGCAATTCTGCATATCTGGCAATTGATAATGCTATTTCCAAGGTTGAACAGACCGGTAATCTACCTGTACCGCTTCACCTTCGCAATGCACCAACCTCTCTGATGAAGGAGCTTGATTACGGCAAAGACTATAAATACTCACACGATTATGAGAATAATTTTGTAAAACAGGATTATCTGCCTAAAGAGTTGAAGAACAGCAGATTTTGGGAACCGCAATCTTCTCCTGCCGAGAAAAAGCTGAGTGACTGGATGAAAAAGCTGTGGGGTGATTAATACCATGCCATTCCCCTGTCGTATGGCGAACTTCTTTGTTCATACTTCAGATCCTGCAACATTGATGAGTTGGCACGGATAGTGAAGTTGTAGGATTTATAAGGCCCTATAGGAATGAAGCTTGCCGACATAGTCCAGCAGTGTAGATTACGTGTTAGTGTACAGTTTACATTAGTGAACTTTTTTAAATCGAAATTATAGTCGGTATTAAATGTGAGATTCCAGTTTTTTGTTGGCTGTATTGAGCCACTCAAACCAAAATTATGGGTTAGCGCACCTTTATACTCCTTCTTGTCAATATCAAAATCTCCGTAACCATACCTTAGTGAATAATTGAAAGAGAGGTTCCAGTTTACGGAGTTCTTTAGATAACCATCTTCATCAAACTCTCCCAAAGAACTGTCACTATTATCAAACATATTAGTCCTACCAGGAGTTTCATACGGGTTTTCACCAATTGTACCATCATCCGGCAGTTGATTTTCATTAGGATTACTTTCATCATCTCCACTATCTGAATCATCCCTGTTGAACAGTTTCTTGAATGTATCCTGATTAAGTGAGTAAGAAAATGAGGTACCGGTACTTCTGAGTTTTCCAAAACCTTTACCATTCAGAATTCTAAGCTTGTCAACTCTAACAGGTCGGTTGTTTTGGTCAACCTCATATGTGTATGGATCCCAGATCATATTCAGGCTGAGTGTATACGATTTGGAAAGTTTCAGACGCAAGTTTGTGTTGATATCACTCCATTTCATGGAGTCGGCCATCATATTATAGTTAAAATTTATACCCAGATCGTCTATCAAACTTATTTTCCTTACCCCGGTGGAGTCTCTGTCAGATCTGATTTTCATTTCAACATTATTCTTGAAGTCGAAGCCGATGCTTCCGCTCTTTCCGCTGGAGGCGGTACCAAACATCATTTTAGAATATGGAGAATATGTATACTCAACATCTTCTCCAAACTCATTTTTAAAAGTATAAGTCTCATAAAACCCATATCTGGGATCACCAAAGTCGGGACGATAATTAAAACTAATTGCAGGAGAAAATACATGTCTGATCGCCTGAATCTTGTCTCCAAATATCTTCCATGGAGTGTACATACCATAAAGTTTAGTCTGTGCACTTAGTGAAGTACTATAGTCATACACACGATTAAACCCATGGATTGTATCTACATCCACATGCCTTCTTGCAATTGGATCCCAAGCCTGTTTATATTGGCCTGAATACCACCTCTCAGAGTAATTAAAAGATGGGGAAACCTGAATAAAATCAAACAGAGTAAATGTTGCACTGATTGGTATATTGTGACGCATGCCATTAGTCCAGTCACGCACTAAATTTGACTTTAAAAACCTATCCTCTTTAGTGGTAATTGAATTTCGGAACTCACCAGTATAGCTCATTGATATCTTCTCGAACCACTTTTCACTCCCAACAGCATTTTTTCTCTTGAAGGGATAGATGCGACTCATATTGATGGATATGTTAGGCATTGTGGCAGCTATTGTAGAGTCACGCGATACCTGGTTGATATTCATTGTTGCAGATAGGCTCCAGGGGGAATCAGGAAAACGCTGGGTGAGATTAACACTTGAGCTTTTAGTGTTATTTGAAGCTTCACGTGAGTAGAGACGACTCAAATCGTGGTGATTGTTACGACTGGTAGAGAAGTTTACGCTTGCTGACAGTGTTCTGTACATGTTTGCCTTAGGATCCTGCGAGTGTGTCCAGTTTATTCGTAAATCTTTAGCCACTGAGTACGCCTCCGGTACAACTTCTTTAAGTTCTTTTTCACCTGTAACAGTATTCAGGTAGTAAACATTTACATTGCCTGAGTATTTATATCTTTTGCGGTAGTTTGACCTGGTTCCTAAACCCCATGAACCTTTAGTGTATATCTCACCTGTTATTGCAAGGTCCACATAATCGCTTAAAGCCAGATAATACCCGCCATTCTGAAGATAGAAACCTCTTGTCATCTCATCTCCATAACTCGGCATTATAATTCCTGATGAATATGTAGAGGTGAATGGGAAGAAAGCAAAAGGCAATACAACCGGAAACAGGGGCACATCTGCTACTACAAGCCAGGCGGGACCTGTAACAACATCTTTTTCAGGCCTTACTTTTGCTTTTGACAGATTCAGATAGAAATGAGGGTGATCATGATTGTCGCAGGTGGTATATTTGGCGTTTCTCATATAGAATGAGTTGTCAGCATTTTTCTTTGCCTCATTTGCAACAATATGACCTTCTCCTTGTTGAGTTATGACGTTGTGAATAAATGCTTTCCTGGTCTCAAAATTATAGCGGACACCTTTCATCTCATACTCTGTGCCACCCTCTGTAAAAACAGGAAAACCAAATTCGACACCTAGTGAGTCAACTCCAAAAGTGGATGAAATAATACTACTATCGAGATCCATTGTGATTTTTTCCCCGGTTATAGCCATTTCCCCATATTTAATATCTGCCTTACCATAAAGAAATCCCATATTATCATTTGTAAATACCATGGAATCCTGTGCAGTATAATAAACAGGAGCATCGAGTGTCTGTTTTCCGGCCAAAGCAAGAGAGTCTTCTCTGGCAACTGCCGCATCCTGAGCTAATTGAGTAGAGTCATCAACTATTGCAGACGGTAATTGCAAACTATCACCGGATAATTCTATTGTTTCAGATAAATCTTCTATACTGTCTGTAGATATAACAGTAGTGTTTAACTCTTCTGTAATTGAGTCGGTTACAATTGGTTCAGGTATTTTTACTTGTGCTATTTTAACCGTTGTGTCGGGCAAAATTTCTGGTATAGCAATCTCAGCAATGCTTGAATTTCTAACCGAAGAGCATTGATAAAAAATTGCCAAGATTAAAACAACAAGTATGGATCGGATGGGTTGTTTCACTTAAATACCATTCATTTATGAATTAACTCGCAACAAAAATAGTAAAAAGAAACTTAAGTCAGGTTTATTAGCGCCTTTTTAAAAATATTGAAGTTATTTTGGATTGAAAATGAATGTTTTTGTTTCTTTGTGAACTTCTCAAGATCTTCAGGAATTACAATTTCTGAATCAATGCATCTCTCTACCGAATCCTTAAATTTTGCAGGATGTGCTGTTGCGAGAAAGATACCCTTTTCCCCCGGCTCCTTGCCTTCAGTCAATGCCCTGTAAGCACATGCTGAATGTGGATCAAGCAGATAACCGCTCCTTTTATACAAACTGCTTATTGTATTTTCAATCTGACTGTCATTATAGCTGAATCCTTTAATCTCACGAATTATTTTCTCATGAGATCCACCATACAAATCAAGGATTCTTTCGAAATTACTTGGAGCTCCTACATCCATAGCATTTGCAATGGTTTGCACAGATGGTCTCGGCTTATACTCCCCTGTATTCAGGAATTCAAAGAACACATCATTAAGGTTATTTGCTGCAATAAATCGTTTAACAGGCAGTCCCATCTGTTTTGCAAACAGCCCCGCAGTCAGGTTTCCCAAGTTTCCACTGGGTACAGAAAAGACAGTTTCTGCAGAATCAAAAATTTTAGCTAATTGAGCAAATGCATAAAAGTAATAAAAAGATTGTGGCAGAAAACGTGCAACATTAATCGAGTTTGCAGATGTAAGATTAAACTGAATATTCAGTTCTTCGTCCATAAAAGCCGATTTTACCAATGCTTGACAGTCATCAAATGTTCCATCAATTTCAAGGGCAACAATGTTCTGACCAAGAGTAGTAAATTGTGCTTCCTGCATTTCACTCACCTTGCCCGATGGGTATAGTACAAATACCTGAATACCTTCAACTCCCAGAAAACCATTAGCTACAGCACTACCGGTATCACCTGAGGTTGCAACCAACACTTTTACATCATCCTGTTTACGCTCATTTACAAAAAAAGATAGCATACGAGCCATAAATCGTGCACCTACATCCTTAAATGCGAAAGTAGGTCCATGAAACAGCTCCAGTACATAAATATCTTTTTCAATCTCTTTAAGAGGAATTTCAAAATTCAGTGAATTTGCAACTATCTGGTTTAAGCTATCCTTATCAATGTCGTCACCAAAAAATGCATAAGCAACTATTGCTGCTATCTCCTGCAGATTCTTTCCCGATATCTCTTTGAAGAATGTGTCAGGCAGCTGAGGTATCTGCTCGGGCATATATAAACCTCTATCAGGGGCTAATCCATATACTACAGCCTCCTGCAGACTAGCTTTAATATCCCTGTTTTTAGTACTATAGTATAACATAGTTTGATTATTCAGTAATCATAAATTAATATTAAATATAGTTTTCATGAACTGGTCGCCATACAATAAACCATAACTCCCATCTTTAGCAGCAAGCTCATCATATGTTTGTACCCTATCAGGTTGTACATCTCTGTGCCAAATGAGAAAAGGAACGGCTTCACGTGTATGTGTGCGTATTGCACATGGGGTGGGGTGATCTGGTAAAATAGCTATTGTTACAGGCTCTTCCCAGTTTTTGATTTCCTCATAAATTGGTTTAACAATACGTGAATCCAGATACTCTATTGTTTTTACTTTCAGTGCTACATCACCCTCATGGCCTGCCTCATCGCTGGCCTCAATATGAAGATAAACAAAATCATTCTGTTTTAAAGCTTCGAGAGCGGCAGCTGCTTTACCCTCGTAATTAGTGTCGTACAAACCGGTTGCCCCCTCCACCATTATTACTTCCAGTCCGGCATAAACACCAATCCCACGTATAAGATCAACCGCCGAAATAACAGCTCCTCTTTTTATTGGGAACATTTCTGTCAACCTCTTCATCTTAGGACGATAGCCTGGCGACCATGGCCATATTGAGTTGGCAGGATCTTTTCCTTCAGCAACTCTTTTTAAGTTAATTGGATGATCAGATAATACTTCTTTTGATGCATAAATAAGTTTATTTAATGCTTCTGCAGTATATTCAGCACCAGTTTCACCCGGTTTAATGAGGTAAGGTCGATATGGCTTTTCAGGTATATCATGAGGAGGTGTGCAAATAATGTTTTTATTACCTCCTTTGATTTTCAGAACATGCCTGTATGAAACACCTGGGTGAAAACTAAACCGGTCATTACCAATCTTCTCATTAAGGGTATGTATAAGCTCTGTTGCTTCAGCTGTAGATATATGTCCCGCAGAATGATTTTTCAGCAATTCCCCATCAATGCATACCAGATTACATCTCACTGCTAATTCGTCCGATAAAATATCCACTCCCATACTAGCCGCTTCGAGTACCCCGCGCCCCTCATATACAGAGGGTATATCATAGCCTAAAACAGAGAGATTTGCAATCTCACTTCCTGGAGAAAAGCCATCAGGCACTGTATCAAGCAAGCCGTTTTTCCCTTTAGAGGCAAGATTATCCATGTATGGAGTCTGAGCTGCCTGCAGTGGTGTTTTATTACCAAGTTCAGCAATCGGCTCGTCAGACATTCCGTCTCCAAGAATTATTATGTATTTCATATAAACAGATATGAATTGATTTATCGAATATTTGCAATCGATATTATATCAGAGAAGACACCGGCTGCCGTAACACTTGCTCCGGCACCATAACCTTTAATAACCATTGGGTATTCATTGTACCTTTCAGTAGTAATCATTATAATATTATTACTTCCTTCCAGGTCATAAAATGGGTGACCACTCTCGACTTCACGCAATCCCACCTCGCAGGCTCCATTATCATAAGAGGCAACAAACCGTAGCTTCTTACCCTGTTTATCAAGCTCTTTACGACGTAATTCAAAAGTTTCATCCAGTTCAGGAACAGTTTTCCAGAACTCTTCAAGTGTACCCTTAAAATAGTTCTCAGGTACAAACAATCTTTTCTTAACATCAGACTGATTAATCTTTGCACCTGCCTCACGTGAAAGAATTACCAGTTTACGAATAACGTCGAGTCCGCTTAAATCAATACGGGGATCAGGTTCTGCAAACTGAGCATCAACTGCCATTCTAACAGCTTTGCTAAAAGGGATCTCTTCGCTGAAGGTGTTGAATATAAAGTTGAGAGTGCCTGAAAGTACAGCTTCCAGTTTTACTATCCTGTCCCCTGAATTTATCAGAGAATTCATAGTGTTGATTATAGGTAAACCTGCTCCCACATTTGTTTCAAAAAGGAACTTGACACCCGCTTTGCGTGATGTCTCCTTCAGATAACTATAGTTTTGATAATCCGATGATGCTGCTATTTTATTGGCTGTCACCACAGATATGTTCCTGGACATCAACTCACCATAAAGTTCGGCAATAGCCGGGCTGGCAGTACAATCAACAAATACTGAATTGAATATATTCATTTTAAGAATCTCATCACGAATATAATCAGGTGAACTCTTAGCGCCTTTATCCATTAATGTTTCGTAATAATTCTCCAAAGGTATTCCTCCCCTGTTAAAGAGAGCTTTTCGACCGTTTGCTATTCCAACAATATTTATTCTTAATTTGTTCTGTTCTTTAAGTGTAGATTGTTGCTTACGTATCTGTTCCAGTAGCTTGCCACCAACAGTTCCTGTACCTACTACAAATAGGTTAAGTTCCTGATATGGAGACAGGAAAAATGAGTCATGGACAACATTCAGAGACTTTCTAAGATCGGACTTCGAAATAACACATGAAATATTTGTTTCTCCTGCTCCCTGGGCAAGTGCAACTATACTAATCCCGTTTCTTCCTAAAGCACCAAAGAATTTACCGGCAATACCGGGTACATGCTTCATGTTCTGACCAACAATTGCTATTGTTGCCAGATCATACTCTACGATAATCTCATTGATACTGCCCATAGATATCTCGTAAGCAAACTCTTTGTTCAGTACTTTCTGAGACAGTGCTGCATCCTGTGATCTTACACCTATAGAGGTGCTGTTTTCTGATGAAGCCTGAGAAACGATGAACACACTTATGCCATTATCAGCCAAAGCAGAAAAGATACGCTTATTGACACCTATAACACCAACCATGCCAAGTCCCTGAATAGTAATCAGCGCAGTATCATTTATAGATGAGATGCCTTTGATTATTTTTCCATTTTTAGTAGGCTTAATATCTCTAATTAATGTGCCTTTCTCTTCCGGGTGGAAAGTGTTTCTTACATAGATCGGAATATTCTTATGATAAACAGGGAAAATTGTAGGGGGATAAATAACTTTTGCCCCAAAGTTTGATAGTTCTATTGCCTCGATAAACGAAAGTTCATCAATTACATATGCAGAATTAATAATTTTTGGATCAGCTGTCATGAAACCATTCACATCAGTCCATATTTCAAGCATAGTTGCATCCATAGCTGCAGCAATCATTGCAGCAGTATAATCTGAACCACCTCTGCCAAGATTAGTTATATCATCATCGTCAATACTTGATGAAATAAATCCTGGAACAACAGCTATTCTGGGAGGAGGCATCTCAGAAAAAGTTTTCCGGATCAGTTCATTGGAGCGACTTAAATCTGGGATGTGATTTTTAAACTGTCTGTTGGTTTTAATAAACTTAGTTGAATCATACAGTTGCGATCCCTCGATAAGTCTGTTTAGAATTAGCGATGACAAACGCTCTCCGTAGCTCACTATCTTGTCTGATGTCTTCTGTGATAGGTCGCCAATCAGAAATACTCCTCTCAGAATATTCTGCAATTCATCAAACAGCTGTTCTGTTTTTTCTATAAGTGGATTTTTGTCTTTTTCAGAGAAGTTTAAATTCTCTATAACAGTACGGTGTCTTTCAATTAATTCGTCTAGCAGTGTTTTATAACCTGAATTGCCATTTAGCGCAAAATCTGCAGCAAGCAACAATCTGTCTGTTACACCGTCAAGTGCCGAAACTACTACTATAACCGGCTCTTCCTCATTTATAATTATACTTTTAACTTGTTGTAAACTTTCGGGACTTCCTACCGATGTCCCACCGAACTTCATAACTTTCATCTGTATAAGACTTTTTCCGTTTGTTTAACGGCATTAGTTGATAAAAAAAAGTTGATTTTTGGATGCTATAACCGAACGGTTAGCAAAAAAAGCAGTGACTGCTTACGGATGTAAAAAATTATATAACCCCCCAAGGGGTCATAGTCATTGTAGAAGTGAAATATGTTGAATACATTTTATGCATTACAAACATTTTGATGTAGATTTGATGCAAAGTTAGACGAATAATTGATAAAATGAAATAAATAACAACTTTTCCTATATTATTTTCTTATATACTTGAGCATATTAAACTAAAATGCCAAAAACTTAAACTGTTTTATTATATTTGCCAACTTATGAAGAAACTACTTATTTTAACTGCATTCTTATCGATATCAGTGGCTATGTTTTCGCAGGGTGTCACCTATTTTGATAATCCTGTTAATCGTGGTGATTTTGCTGATCCCACTATAATAAAGGTTGGAGACACTTTTTATGTAACAGCAACATCATCGGAGTGGGCACCCCACTTTCCGTTATTCACCTCCACTGATCTGATAAACTGGGAACAGGTTGGTCATATCCTGAATGAGAAACCTCAGTGGACATCTCACTCCTTCTGGGCTCCTGAGCTTTATTATATGAATAACAAAATGTTCTGTTATTATACAGCACGAAGGAAGTCAGACAATGTTTCTTACATAGGTGTCGCCACATCTGGAGGAACCTCATTGGATTTTGAAGACCATGGTCCTATTATTGAATATGGAACAGAAGCCATAGACCCTTTTGTCTATAATGATAATGGCAATTTGTACATTACCTGGAAAGCATATGGACTTGACAACCGGCCAATCGAACTTCTTGGCAGCCGGTTATCAGAGGATGGACTTAAACTTGAAGGTGAGATATTCTCTCTTTTAAAAGATGAGGGAATAGGACTAGAAGGTCAATATCATTTCAAACATGGTGAATTCTATTATATAATTTATTCTGCAAAAAGCTGTTGTGGTCCCGGAAGCGATTATGATGTAAGGGTAGCCAGATCAACCAGCTTCTTCGGTCCTTATGAGAAATACTCAGATAACCCAATACTTTACGGTGATGGAACTGACTATATTTCTTGTGGACATGGTACGGTAGTTGAGACAGACGATGGACGATTATTCTATTATAGTCACGGCTATCAGTCGGGAGACAACTTTTTTCTCGGAAGGCAGCACATCCTGCATGAGTTGCAAATAACAGAAGATGGATGGCTAAAGTTCAAAACAGGTAGAGTTGCAGTCAACCGTCATCAAGTACCCTTTGCCGGAACAATACAAAAGGGAGTTTCAGATTTCAGGGATGATTTCAATTCAAAGGAGCTAAATGTTAGCTGGACATGGAATTTTCCTTATTCAGACATAAATACTGAAATTAAAAATGGCAGCCTGATACTTTCAGGCAATATGACAGAAGGGAATGAGAATGGTACAGCTCTCTGTTTAAGGCCACAAACTATCCGCTACAACTACATCACTAAGGTGAGTAATGTTAATGATAGCTTTAAAGGACTCACAATGTATGGTGATGATAAGAATATGGTTGCAATAGGTATAAAGAACAACAATATAGAGGTTAGATCTGTAAGTGATGGTAAAAGTTCAACCCATTACAGTAAAAGTATAGATATAGCAGAACCACATTTAAAAATAGAGGTTGAAAGAGGTCGCTTACTCCGATTCTATTATAGTTTAAATGGGGAGAACTGGATTACTGCAACTGATTCTGTTTTCGATGCCTCGCATCTTGTCAGGTGGGACAGAGTGGCAAGACCCGGTTTGATTCATATAGGAGATGGAAATAATCCTGCAGAGTACGACTATTTTGAATTGAATAATCTATAGAACTTAAGTTGTAAATAAAGTAAGTTTTCAAATAAAAATCAAAAAAATGAATTTTAAATCATTAAGGTCAGCCTGTACACTAATTGCAATTACAGGTATGTTGCTTTTAGCCTTTAGCTCATGTGACTGGAAGAGGCCTAAGAAGGAGTTTATTACATTTCAGGAGATGCAAGACCCAACTAACGATACGTTGTCAGATTGGTCAAATGTTAAAGCTGGCCTTCACTCATCATTTATATCTATTGATGTGAGAGCTCCTAAATCAGTTGCACCTGAGGTGGAAATTAAAAAGAGTGAGAAAGTAACCGGATGGAAAGGTGAGAAGGTATCTGCTCAGATGATTCTGTGGACAACAGCCGATGTTGATCAGGTGGAGCTTGAGTTTGACGACTTTATCTCAGAATCAGCTACTTTGCCAGCCTCAATTGCTCAGGCAAGGTTTGTGAGGTATGTAATGACAGATGAATTTGCCGAAGGGTGCGGACATCGTAAACCTGAAGATTATGCGGCATCTATTTCAGCAGACATGTTGGATAACCTCGATAATTTTAATATTGAGGCCAAAACGGTAAGACCGGTATGGCTGACTATCGATATCCCTTCTGATGCAGTTGCAGGTAACTACAAAGGTAAGCTAAACCTGTATGCTGAAAGGAAATTTGTTGAGGATTTTGAGATAAAGGTAGAGGTTGTAAATCAGTTGTTGCCAGAACCATCGGAATGGGTTTATCATCTCGACTTGTGGCAACATCCATCTGCTGTGGCAAGGGTGCATAATCTTGAGTTGTGGAGTGATGCGCATTTCGAGAAAATGAGACCTATAATGAAGATGTTAGCAGATGCCGGACAGAAGGTTATCACGGCAACACTTAATAAGGATCCATGGAATCATCAGTCATTCGATGCTTATGCTGATATGATTATTTGGACTAAAAACGAAGATCAGAGCTGGAGTTTCGACTATACGGTATTCGATAAATGGGTGGAGTTAATGATGGATCTTGGTGTAACTGATATGATAAACTGTTACTCATTACTTACGTGGAACAACCAGGTTCATTATAATGATATGGAGAAAAAGGAGTTGGTTACACTTGAGCTGAAAGCTCAGTCGGATGAGTATGCTGAGTTTTGGACTGTATTCCTGAAGGACTTCACCCGTCATCTTAAAGCAAAGGGTTGGCTCGAAATCACTAATATAGCAATGGACGAACGTTCTCCTGCAGATATGCAGGCTGCACTAAAAGTGTTGGAGACTGCAGCGCCCGAACTTGGTATTTCGCTTGCTGATAACCACAAAAGCTATAAGCAATACCCCGGTATAAAAGATATCAGTGTTGGAGCCAATAGTGTAGTGGACAAAGAGGATATCATTACACGCAGAGCAGAGGGACTTAATACCACATGGTATGTTTGCTGTGCTGACCCATTCGCAAATATGTTCACATTCTCAGAACCTGCCGAAGCTGTTTATGCAGGATGGCATACAGTTGCAGCAGATCTTGATGGAATGCTCAGATGGGCCTACAACTCGTGGGTAGAGAATCCACTAACCGACTCGCGCTATAAAACCTGGCCGGCAGGCGATACATATATGGTGTATCCAGATGCTCGCAGCTCTATTCGTTTCGAGCGACTGATCGAAGGTATTCAGGATGCCGAAAAGATAAGGATTCTTCGCAAACAGTATAGCGATGAAAATACATCTGAATCACTTGCTAAATTGAATGAGCTTGAAGAGGCAATAAAATATTTCTACACTCTGGAACCATCAGATGACTGGAACGATAAGCTCAATGAGGCTAAGAAGCTACTGAACAGGTAGTTCTTTAGTTGGGAATAGATGGGTAAAGTAAAGCCCGATATACACTGTTAAAGTATATCGGGCTTTTTATTTTTATCTGCTTTAATTACCTTAAACAGATAAGGTGATTCATTATTTTTTCTACTTCAACGGATTCACCGCCACACCCTTGAAAGTCATCTTAACAGGCTTAATATAGCCATTTTCATCAAACTCCATTTTATCGATACAAGTTGCACGATGATTATGGTGAGTCTCTTCAAGTGGTCTGCGATGATAAATGATATACCAGTCGTCAGTTCTTTTGTTATGGAAAACCGAATGGTGTCCTGCTCCTGTTGCCACCTCTGGATCCTGCTCAAGTATGGTGTTTATGCGTTCGAAAGGTCCTAGAGGATTGTCTGTTATTGCGTATGCCACCTTGTAGTGTGGACCTCCCCAGCCACCTTCTGACCACATGAAATAGTACTTGCCATCTTTTTTAAACATGAATGGTCCTTCAACATAACCTTCAGGAGTTACCTCTTTATAGAGTTCACCATCTGGAAATGGACGAATTCCAGTGAAGTCATTTTTAAGCAAGACAACATTACAATGTCTCCATCCCCCATAATACATATAGTATGTACTGTCGTTTTCTTTGAAGACAAACTGGTCAATGGGTTGTGCACCATTTACAATTTTATCAATAAGTGGTTTACCCAGTAGATCTTTGTATGGACCTTCAGGTTTATCACTTACTGCAACACCAATTCCTCCAATCTCATCATTGCTCTGAATATCATTTGCAGCGAAGAAAAAGTAGTATTTCCCATCTTTTTCTATAACACCGGGTGCCCACATAGCTTTGTGTGCCCATTTAACCTCTGAGGAGTCTAATATATTTTCGTGCTTTGTCCAGTTTACCAGGTCGGGTGATGAAAAAGCATTAAAGAATATCTGCTCTTCATAATAATCAGAGTAGGTAGGGAAGATCCAATACTTATCGCCATAAATAATGCCTTCCGGATCGGCATACCAGCCATCCAGTACAGGGTTGGAGGAGTATTGAACTTCGGAGTTAGTTTTATTTTTACTTGTATTGCAAGAAAGCATTAACAGTATTGCTGAAGAAATAATTAACAAGGTTTTTTTCATTTTTATTAAATTGTATTGATAAATTGTTAGAGTGTAGTTCAAAAGTAGATAATAAATTTAAAAAGAGCAAAAGAAAGTAACCAGGAATGGTACACTCAGATCGAGGATGAAACCATGAAATACAGATATAACAATAAACTCCTTACCAGAGAACTTTAAGATTACCGGTAGAGTAGTATCCATAGTTGTGGCTCCTCCAACAGATATTGTAGAAAGCTTTCCAAAATATCTTACAAGGAAGGGAGCAAGTAAGAGAGCAATAAGCTCCCGCATGATGTTCGACAGTAATGCAATCGTACCAAGTTCGGCTCCTCTGTACTCTGTAATGAAGATACTTGATAATGAGTAGTACCCAAAACCACTTCCCACGGCAAGTAAATCTGATAATTGTCTGTCTGGCAACAGAAATGATATGATTACACATCCACCCAGAGTGCCAACTATAGTTGCAATTGGCAGCAGGAAATATTTAGGGTTTAGTTTACTGAAACTCTTCAGAGTCTTTGTGTCGCACCCAACACTTAAACCCACAAAGAACATCAATGCACAAAGAACATAAAAACTTAAATCACTTTCAATCAAGGAGTCAGGTACAAGTCCCATATAGCCAAGCAGGACACCAAGGATAAAAAAAGAGACTATGATGATACTTCCCTTCATGATATTATTTCTTACCCTTATTTATCAATTTCCAAAGAAGTAGTGCCATAAATGCGCTACCAGTTACAGCAGCAATGGTAATGAAAAGTGCTTCTTTCCCAATTGTTGCCAGACCTTTTATTATATCTGGGTTGCTGCCTACCTCCATTCCAAGTATAGCTAAAAGGAGCCAAATTAACACAGTAACAAATTTGGGAATATTACCGAGCTCCTTTTTACGCAGAAAGTAGCCGGTAATACCCCCAATAAGCATAAAAGCTATTACTATGAACATATATGTTTAGTTACCCGAACTATGTTCAATAAACTCTTTCAAATATCTGTCATTCAGCTCATCGCTGTCTCCATAATATTTGCGCACCTCCTCGAGTTTCTTATGCATTGCAATCTGCACATCATTATACTCGGGATCATTATAGATATTTCTCATCTCCTGAGGATCTTTCTCCAGATCATACATCTCCCACTCATCAATATCATAATAGAAATGAATTAGCTTATATCTTTCAGTGGAGACGCCGTAGTGACGTTTTACCATGTGCTCGGCAGGATATTCATAGTAAGTATAATAAACTGCATCGCGCCACTCATCAGTTTCACCGGAAACAAGTCTGCGGAACGACTTGCCCTGCATCTCTTCAGGTGCTTCAATACCGGCATAGTCGAGAAGTGTGGGAGCATAGTCCAGATTCTGCACCAGCTTGTCAATAACGGTACCAGGCTTGATCTCTTTAGGGTATCTGATCAGTAATGGAGTGCGGAACGACTCTTCATACATGAATCGTTTATCAAACCATCCATGTTCTCCAAGATAGAAACCCTGATCTGATGTGTATATTACAATAGTGTTTTCATCGAGGCCTGATTCCTTAAGGAAGTCGAGCAGTTCACCCACACCATCATCTACTGACTTAATCGTGCGCAGGTAGTCCTTGATATAACGGTTATATTTCCAAACAGCTATTTCTCTGTCTGTCATGTTTGCATAATTGGCTTTGAACTCCTCATTTTGTGGTGTGTAGACCGATAGCCAATGTTCCCTCTGTTCGGGTGTGAACCTCTTAAGCTGATTGTAAAAACCGGTACTGTCACCTTCAGGAGAAACTATAAATTTGAAATCATGACCCCATCTTGCATGACCATGAACCTCCATCTCCTGTTCTCTTGCGGCTGTACCACGACCCTCATAATCATCAAAGAATGAAGCTGGTGGTTCGAAAGTAACATCGTCATACAGAGTTAGATATTCAGGAGCAGGCAGCCAGTTTCTGTGTGGAGCCTTCTGGTGATATAAAACTGCAAACGGTTTATCTTTGTCACGTCTGTTTTTTATCCAGTCGATAGTCTCTTCCGTGATAATATCAGTGCAGTATCCCTCTTTGCGGATCCGTTCTCCATTAATGAAGAAGTCAGGATTATAATAATCCCCCTGTCCCGGCAGTACCATAGAATAATCAAACCCCTGAGGTATACCATCCATGTGAATCTTACCAATCATAGCTGTCTGATATCCGTTTGCCTGCAAAAGTTTTGGGAAATTAGGCTGATCCCAGTCAAAAGGTTGCAGATTGTCAACTTTTCCATTAACAAAACTATGCTTTCCTGTTAGTAATACAGCGCGGCTAGGGGCACTGATTGAGTTTGTAACAGTTGACCGGGTAAACATAGCACCCTCTTCTGCCAGTCTGTCGATATTTGGAGTTTCATTTAGTCCGTGACCATAGGCACTGATAGCCTGATACGCATGATCATCACTCATTATGAAAATGATATTAGGACGATCCTGTTTCTTCTCCTGTTTCTGACAAGATGCCAAGAGGGCCAAAGATCCCAGTCCCAGCATTGTAGCAGAATTAACATTAAAAAGTTTCATAAAGTTCTTATATGTGAGTTTTTTTAAAAATATCCTGAATGAAGGTGTCATTAATGCAAAAATACAAATTATGACAACATTTACTGTAATTTATTTAATTAATTCACCTGCGGATTTTTACTGTACTCACTTATTAAACTTTTAACTGTGTTAACTTCAGATAATTCTTCTTTTATCGAACTTGGATCGTAATAGTTTTTTAGGAACTGGCCAGCTCCGGTCCATACAGTTGCAATAATACCCTTAAACCTATCCGCCATTCCGGGACTAGAATTTTCTCTCAGTTTAATCATATCTGATAGCTGTGATAAAGCTATATCAGGTTTTCTCCAGGGACAGCTTGCAACATCAAAACCCTTCATTGCAAACATAACTGCAGTTGGCTCAGCACGTTCATAATGCCAATCGCATATAAAAACATCTTTTGGAATCATGTCAATTGCACGATGTGTATTATTCATACTTGCCTCCCATAAACCAATGCCAGTTGTTTTTCCATCAATTAATCTATCACCCCATATCATCAACCTTCGGTTTTTAAGTGCAAGATGGTTTCTGATTTTAGTAACCTCTCCTGCAAAAAGCTCTGCTTTATCTCTTCCGCTGCAACGTGGACAGTTATCCTCGCCAATATAAAACACCTCATCCATTCCTGCATGATACATATCAGTTTCAAATGCATCCAGAATCTCATCAACTACTGCAAATACTACATCGTGAACCTCCGGGTGAAGTGGGCAGTAGCTTTTACAGTAGAGTCCATCAGGATTTGGCCAACCTGTATAATCTTCAGTTTTAATATGAGGTGTCTCGTCGAATTCTGGATACTCACGAAGCAAAGCATTAGTGGTATTTGCCCATGACTGATGGCCCAGAAGATTCACTTGTGGGACTATTTTAATACCGTTACTTTTACATACATCTACAATTTTTTTTACATCCTCTTTGGTTAGTGGATTTGGGTCTCTTAGTTCAGGGTGACTTTCATAGGCATAGTTCCAGTCAACTCTAAGGATTAGTAAGTTGAAGTGTGCAGGAGCCAATTCCTCTTCGATGAATTTCAGAAATAAATCCAGATTGTTGACGTCCGGTGCTGCAATTGCCAATCCTCTGACAGGGAGATCCATTGCTGAGCTTTCGGTCGGTTCCGCTTTAACATACATTGTAAGGAGAGTGAACAAAATAATGAGCAGGCTAATTTTTTTCATACTACTATATTTTTATAATTAACTGATACAGATCCTTCTTCAATAAAAATTTTTTCCTTGGTGGCATTACTCTATATTCACAAAGTTAACTGTTTTTATTAAAGATGTAGCGATGTTAAGTCGTTACTTATTATTACTTTTGTATTTGCAGCAGGTCGGTTTGTCGCCCCATAAACCGGGGAGGAAAGTCCGGGCAACGCAGAGCACCATATTTCCTAACGGGAAGCTGTTCGTGAGGGCAGATTAGCGTAACAGAAAATAACCGCCTTGTTTACAAGGTAAGGGTGAAAAGGTGAGGTAAAAGCTCACCGGGTACCGTGGCAACATGGTATGCCGTACGCATTATGGGTTGCAAGGCCATGTATATCGGATAATTAGGGTTGCTCGCCCGATGCCGAGGGGTAGGCCGCTTAGATAAATGACAAACATCCCTTAAGGGATACAGAACCCGGCTTATAGACCGGCTGCTTTTTTTTATCATAGCAAGAAATGATTAAATTCGGGAAGAAAAAATACCGGAATGAGATTGATGAGCCTGGCAGACTAGAAAAAGTGGAAGCCAAGTTCAGAGAGTTTGTGCATTTTCTGACTTATGGTATCTGGCGATCTAACCCGGATACTTTGTCTAACAGTAAGAATATACTGTATAATGCAACTAAGACAATCATACTCACCGTAAGAAATATCAAGGAGCTGAATATTCCTGCAAGTGCTCGTTCTCTTACTTACCGCACACTTCTTTCGATTGTACCTTTATTAGCTGTCCTATTTGCTATTGCAAGGGGATTTGGGATCGAAAATATAGTTGAGAGCAGCATCTTCAACCTTTTACTGGGAAACTCTCCAAATACAGAGATAGCTTATTCAGTTCCATCTGCAACTACAGACACAATATCTTTATTCTCTGGTGAAACTTCTGTGTTAGATGATGCTTCCACCGGTGTTCTGACAACTGATCAACCTGTATTTTTCAGTGAAGAGACCACAGCTGAAGGAAGAACCAGGGAGTTTATAAACCTGTTGTTTCAGCTGATCGACAATTCACTTGAAGAGGCCAAGGGAGGTGGTATTTTTGCAGGAATCGGTATTCTGTTACTGCTTTATACAATACTTCTGCTTTTTAATGAGATAGAAAATATTTTTAATCAGATATGGCAGGTCCGAAAAGGGAGAAGTGTTGCAAGGAAAGTTACCGATTATACTGCAATGGTTCTTCTTATGCCTCTGTTTTTTATTTTGGTTAATGCTCTGAATATTTTAAGTTATCCTCAAAATCAGACACTTAAAATAATATATATTCTCTACCCGTTTATACCACGACTGCTGGATATTGTACCCTATATAGTTATCATACTTTTGTTTACTGTACTGTACAAGTTTTTGCCAAATACCAAGGTGAAATTTGGTAATGCACTTATTGCAGGTGTACTTGCCGGTGTTGCATTTCAGGTATTCCAGCTTATGTTTTTGAGCGGGCAACTTTGGATTACCCGATACAATGCTATTTACGGTACATTCGCAGCAATACCTCTTATGCTGCTGTTTATTCAGTTTTCATGGTTCCTAACACTAATAGGGGCAGAGATATCCTATGCTGCACAAAATGTTAGAAAATTCTCCTTTGAAAAGGAAACGCGAAGAGTAAGCAGAAGATATAAGGACTTTTTCACTCTTATTATCGCCTCAGAGATTGTAAAACGTTTTGCTAACGAAAAAACACCTCTTACAGCTGATGAACTTTCCGAAAAGTGTAAGGTTCCTTCGAGGTTAACGAACATTATTCTCGACAATTTGTTGGAGATAAATATAATCTCGGCAACACCTTCTAAAGCTGATGAAAGAGTAATGGCTTTCCAGCCTGCTGTTGATATTCATAATATATCTGTTAATTATCTTATGTCCAGGTTAGATAAAAAGGGTTCAGAGGATTTTATGATAGATACACAGGGAGTATATAGTGAACATTGGAAGGCATTGGTTGACAATCGCATGTATATATATGAAAGCGATAAAGATGTCTTGCTGAAAGATTTATAAAATTTTCTATCTTTGTACTTTATATCAGAGAGAATAAACCACATGAGTTTCATCGGTTCAATAGAAAATGTCGGGTTATATGCATTACTGATGAGGAGAGTATTATCTGTTCCCGACAGGATGCGTGAATTTATGAAAGAGTTCATAAAGGGAGTGTATCAGTTAGGGGTGAATTCAATCTGGATAGTAGTTATCATTTCCTTTTTCATAGGAGCTGTAATTGTTATGCAGATAGCTCTGAATGTGGATTCGCCAATGCTGCCACGTTTTACTGTAGGTGTAGTTTCGCGCGAAATTATTTTACTGGAGTTTTCTTCAACAATAATGTGTTTGATACTCTCAGGTAAAGTGGGCTCAAATGTGGCTTCAGAGATCGGCACAATGAGAATAACCGGGCAGGTTGATGTTCTAGATATAATGGGGGTTAATTCGGCCAACTATCTTATATTGCCAAAAGTGGCAGCTTTCGTCGCTTTTATGCCGGTACTGGTTATTTTCAGTATGTTCATGGGATTGTTTGGTGGTTATGTCATTTGTCTTGTATTAGGAACTCCATCTGTGGAAACATATATATATGGAATCCAGGCATTTTTCAGAGAGTCATTTGTCTGGTACTCTATCACTAAATCGATGCTGTTTGGCTTTATTATTGCATCTGTAGCAGGCTTTTTCGGTTATACCGTAAAAGGTGGAGCATTGGATGTTGGTAAGGCAAGTACTGACTCTGTAGTGATAAATAGTATTCTTATTCTTGTGACCGACCTGGTGTTCACTCAACTGGCAATGGGATAAAAAGCAAAGTAGATGATAGAGGTAAGACATCTGAATATGGAGTTTGAGGGCGATAATGTTTTAAATGACATTAATGCAAGGTTTGATAAAGGCCTTGTTAATATGATTATCGGAAAAAGTGGCTCAGGAAAGACTGTCTTGATGAAATGCATTGTCGGACTATTAACACCAACTTCTGGAGAAATAATGTATGACGGTCATAACTTCTTAGCGCTTAAGACCAAGGAGTTAAGACGTTTGCGAAGAGATATTGGGATGCTTTTCCAAGGTTCAGCGCTTTTTGATTCGAGAACAGTCCTGGAGAATGTGATGTTTCCTCTTGATATGTTTTCAAGGAAGAACAGCAGGGAACGAAGGAAACGTGCGGAATTCTGCCTTGAAAGGGTAGGTCTTTCGGATGCTGCAAATCTTTATCCTTCAGAAATAAGTGGAGGTATGATGAAAAGGGCAGCAATTGCACGAGCTATTTCACTTAATCCCAAATACCTGTTTTGTGATGAACCTAATTCAGGTCTCGATCCAAAAACATCGCAGCTGATAGATGAACTTATAGAAGATATTACAAAGGATTTCATGATGACAACTATTGTAGTGTCACATGATATGAACTCAGTTATAAATATAGGAGATAAAGTAGTTTTTATAAACGAAGGTGTAAAAGAGTGGGAAGGTACAAAATCTGAGGTTATGGATGCTGATAATGAAAAGCTGAACGATTTTGTATTTGCCTCAGATCTTTTCAAAAAAATAAAAGAAGCAGAAGATAAAATTTCTGAAGATAAAAAGGGTTGAGTTTAACCCATAAATATTAATATATATCATAATAAAAGTATGTTAAAGATAAAGAACCTGCATGCAATAGTTGAAAATAAGGAGATACTAAAAGGTATTAATCTGGAAGTAAATCCCGGAGAGATTCATGCTGTAATGGGACCTAACGGGTCGGGTAAAAGTACCCTGGCTTCTGTTCTGGCAGGTCATCCAAAGTTTGAAGTTACTCGTGGCAGTATTCTATTTAATGATAAAGATTTATTGGAAATGGAACCTGAAGACAGAGCAAGGGAAGGTCTGTTTTTAAGTTTCCAGTACCCAGTAGAAATTCCCGGAGTGAGCATGGTGAATTTTATGAGAGCATCAATAAATGAGCAGCGAAAATATAGGGGTGAAGAACCTATATCTGCAACTGACTTTCTAAAGTTGATGCGTGATAAAAGGGAGCTTCTGGGAATGGATAGTCAACTGGTAAGTCGCTCGGTAAATGAGGGCTTTTCAGGTGGGGAAAAGAAAAAGAATGAAATTTTCCAAATGGCAATGATCAATCCTCTTTTATCTATATTAGATGAAACAGACTCAGGACTGGATATTGATGCTCTCAGGGTTGTGGCTGCAGGAGTAAATAAATTGCAGACAAAGGAAAATGCAACTATCCTAATTACACACTACCAGCGTCTGCTTGAGTATATCAAGCCTGACTTTGTACATGTGCTTTTTGATGGAAAAATTATTAAGTCTGGTGGCCCGGATCTAGCAGAGGAGCTGGAAAAGAAAGGCTACGAATGGCTGATTAATCCGTAAACGAGTAAAAAGATGATAGAACAACAATATATTGATCTGTTTGAGAAATACAGAGGTGATCTGGATGCAAATTCTTCAAATGGAATGAATGTGCATCGTGATGCTGCTTTTGAAACATTCAAACAGATAGGCTTTCCAACTTCAAAACAGGAAGATTATAAACATTCAAATATAGTACGTGTTTTCGATGCTGATCTGGGACTGAATCTAAGGAATATCCCCATTCCCGTTAATCCCTATGAGGCATTTAAATGCGATGTCCCAAACCTGAACACACATACATATTTTCTTATAAACGACAGGTTTTATAATGAGGTGGAACAGGGTGAGGGATTACCCGAAGGTGTTTTCGCTGGCAGCTTGAGGCAGTTTTCAGAAGAACATCCCGAGGTGTTTGAGAAATATTATGCAAAAATAGCGGACAGTACAGACAATGGCATTGTAGCATATAATACAATGTTTGTTCAGGATGGCTTTGTTATTTACGTTCCAAAGAATATTGAAGTAGAAAAGCCGCTTCAGCTGATCAATATTCTTCGTGGCGGGGTTGATCTGAATGTCAATCGTCGCTTACTGATTATTGCAGAAGAAAATGCTCATGTAAAACTTCTTGTCTGTGATCACACTGTTGATGAAGTAAGTTTTGTTGTTACACAGGTGACAGAAGTTTTTGCAGATGAGAGTGCTCAGGTGGATGTTTATGAGCTTGAAGAAAACTCCGAAAAAGTAACTCGATTAAACAATCTGTTCAGTGAGCAGAAAGATAACTCAAAGGTTGTAACAAGCAGCATTACTCTTCATAATGGCTATACCAGGAATAATTTCCGTTATAGACTACTTGGTGAGCATGCCGAAGCTCATGCAGGAGGGTTGGCTATTTGTGATAAAGAGCAGCATATTGATAATTTCGCTTTTCTTGATCACTCAAAGCCAAATTGTATGAGCGACGAACTGTTTAAAACTATATTAAATGATAAAGCAACAGGAGTATTCTGCGGGAAGATTCTCGTAGAGAAAGATGCTCAGAAAACACTTGCTTATCAGACTAGCCGGAATCTGTTGAATTCAGAAACAGCTCAGATGTTTGCAAAGCCTCAGCTTGAGATCTATGCAGATGACGTTAAATGTTCTCATGGACTTACGACAGGGCATCTGGATGAAGATTCGCTCTTTTATATGCGTTCGCGTGGTATTGATAAAGAGGAAGCGAGACTGCTGCTCCTGGTAGCTTTTACGCGTGATGTTGTTGATCTTGTTCGCATACCTTCATTACAGGAGAGACTGATATCTCTCATAAATAAGAGATTCAGAGGCGAACTGATGAGATGTGGCAACTGTAACGTTTGTAAATAAAAAGAAATATAATGATTGACATTAATAAAATAAGAACTGATTTTCCAATACTTGCACGAGAGGTTTATGGCAAACCTCTTGTGTACCTGGATAATGCAGCAACTACCCAAAAGCCGCAGTGTGTGATGGATAAGATTACAGAAATGTACTCTACAGTGAACTCAAATGTTCACAGAGGTGTGCATTATCTTAGTCAGGCTGCAACTGATGAGCATGAGGCTGCCAGAAAGACGGTTCAGCGTTTTATTAATGCCAATATTCCAGAAGAAATTGTTTTTACAAGAGGAGCAACTGAGTCGATAAACTTGGTTGCATCCTCTTTTTGCAGATCATTTTGCAAAGAAGGAGATGAAATATTAATAACTGCTATGGAGCACCACTCCAATATCGTTCCATGGCAAATTCAGGCTGATATAAGAGGACTCAAGATAAAGGTAATTCCCATTAATAAGGATGGAGAATTGATAATGGAGGAATTCGAGAAGCTGATATCTCCCCGAACAAAACTTATCGCCGCGACCCATATTTCAAATGTACTTGGTACTATTAATCCAATTGATGAAATTATAAGGATTGCTCACAGTCATAATATTCCTGTACTTATTGATGCTGCACAAAGTGTTCAGCATGCAAAAGTAGATGTTCAGAAAATAGATTGTGACTTCTTGGTTTTCTCTTCTCATAAGATTTACGGACCAACCGGCGTTGGTGTACTTTACGGAAAAGAAGAGTGGTTAAATGGACTACCTCCTTACCAGGGTGGTGGTGAGATGATAGAGAGTGTTTCTTTTGAGAAAACCACATTTAATAAGCTGCCTTTTAAATTTGAGGCAGGAACACCAGATTTTGTGGGCACAGCGGCATTGGCCACTGCACTTGACTATGTGTCATCTATTGGACTGGATAACATAGCTGAATATGAATCTGAGCTTTTAAGATATGCTACTGAAAAAATGCTCAATCTTCCAGGAATTAAAATTATTGGAACAGCACAGCATAAAAGTAGCGTGATATCATTTGTATTTAATAAAATACATCCTTATGATATTGGAACTCTTCTTGACAAAATGGGTATAGCTGTAAGAACAGGTCACCACTGCGCCGAACCGTTAATGAAAATAATGGGTGTTGAGGGAACCGTCAGAGCTTCATTTGCCTTCTATAATACTAAAGAAGAGGTTGATATGTTGGTTAAAGGACTGGAAAGAATTATCAAGATGTTTTGATTAACTTTTGTCTAAAAACTGTCTATCTATAAATATTATACTTTATCTGAAAAATCATCTACGAGGATTCTCTCCTTTTCTATTTTAAAAAATGTTGTATCACCAAGGTTCGATTAGATATTGTATTGAGTAACTTAATTATTTATTTTATTCTAAACCCAATTTAAAACTCATCAAAGACAATATTTATAATAGTTCAATATATTCTATATAATAGGGCTATATTTTGTATATTTAAAATATTAAATTAACTTGCAATCAGTTATTGAAAGAAATTAGTTAATTAATTGTATTGCATTGAGAAATATTATTTTAATAATATTATTTGTTTTGAGCATGACATTCTATTTTGAAAATGTAAATGCCCAATCTAACTCAGATGTTGTTAAGCTAAACATCATACTCCACCCTGTGCAAACAATTACTGTTAACTCCTCACAAAGAAGTGTAGACTTAAATTATATTACAGAAGAAGATTACGAAAACGGGGTTACTGCAACTATTGACGATCATCTTTCAGTTACCAGCAGTGGAGGTTTTCAGGTTAATGTTGCCTCAAATGATGACAAATTCTCAAGTTCATCCAATACGGAAGGCATTCCTGCCGGAGATGTGTCGATAAATGCTTTTAATGGTTCTGAAAACAACCTTGATAATATATTTGGTAATGTTATTTTATCTACTAAACCTGAGTCTTTAATTACTTCAAGTACTGGAGGCAGAGACCTTAAATATAGTGTTACCTACGATAATTCTGCCGGCTCTTCCGATAGATATATAAACAAGAAACCAGGTAAAGAAGAGGAGATTTATACTATAGAGGTAACATATACAATAACCTCTAAGTGATAGATGTATTAACCTTTGAGTAATTGGCCTAATTCTAATATTTAAAACAAATCTAAATACTTCCCATTGTTTAAAAAATGTTTTATTTAAACAATAATAATTACTGTAATTGTTTAGGTAACATCAAAAATTATTTTATAATTTATACATATTGTCCTTGTTGCAATAATTAATTAATGATAACCGGAAAGGTGTAAAGCGCAATATAACAGATATATAAGAGAGTACAAGGTCTATTAAAAATCACTCTTAGTTAAAAAAAAGATAAAATATGTCTTTAATTTGCAATAATAAAATTATGTATTACTTTTGTCGCGACTTATTTATAAAGATAAAATATATTAATTAATTAACTCTCATAGTTAAATAATAAATGCGCCAAATTAACATTTAGTTGTGGGGACTAGATGATCGGAGAACTGTGATTTACAGTATGGTCTGAGATCTATAACAAGAAGACGCAAATATATAACAGTATAAATCTGAAGAATAGTTTTAGAATTTCAAATATAAACTTCAAATGAAAACAAAAAAAAATTTCGTCTTACTACTTGTTATTGTCTCTTCTTTTTTGAATATAATTGAAATAAAAGCAGAAGAGCCTAAATCCGCAACAGTTAAACTTAATATTGTTCTGAACCCTATACAGACAATTATAGTTAATACTCAGCAAGATGTAGATCTTGTTTATAATACCATTGATAATTATGAAGAAGGTGTGTTAAAAACGATAAAAGATCACCTAAAGATATTTAGTACCGGAGGTTTTGAAGTTAAAGTAAAATCAGATGGTGACTTAAGTAATGGAGATGGTTCTAACATAAAATCGTCAGATATAAAAATATTGGCAGAAAATGGAACCAATAATAAAGTTGAGAACACCGTAGCAGGGCCTGTTGTACTTGGAGGACCAGAAACACTAATTAATTCCGACTCAGGTGGAAGAGATTTGATGTATGATATTACATACAATAATGAATCTGGGGGCGAAGATAAGTATATCAATCTCTATAAAAATGGTGGGGCTAATACTTATTCAACACAAATAACCTATACTATAGCTGCAAAGTAAAAGAGAGACTATTAATCATACCAGTCTTTAGTTTTAATAAAAAGACAAAATGAAATGTTTCAATCAGTTACAAAAAACGATTGAACTTAGAAAGCAGACAAAATGTATCGTATGTCGCAGAGTGACAGGTTGTTATATCTTGGGTGAATTGACTAATTTTACGCTTAGTTAAAAATCATAAAAATAATGTCTTTTATTTGTAAACAACAGGAATTGTCCTAATTTTGCAACGTTTTAGGATTAGAGAAAAATTTCTGTAATACTATCGACTGAAACAAACAGATCAGAACCCAAAATTAGCACCAAATTCTTAAATTGATTCAATTGCAGAATTAATGTGATAATTTAATGAGTCTGAGATATGCAATAAAATGTCTAAAAAATAAACTATGTACTTTACAATTATATAAAATTAATCACAAATGAAAACAAAAAGCTTTTTAATTACAGCTCTAATTATTTTATCAGGCATTCTAAATGTAAACAGTGTATTTGCACAAACCACAAATAACACTGATAATGTCACCCTTAACATTAAATTAAATCCTATTCAGACAATTCAAGTTAATCCTGATCAGAAAACAGTGGATATAGTTTATTCTGAAATTGATGATTATCAGAACGGTCTTTTTGTAAACAAACTTGACCATCTGCAGATATTCAGTACTGGTGGATTCGAGGTAAAGGTTAATTCAGCAGATAAATTGACTAACGATAAAGGGAAAGAGATTTTGGCATCAGATATAACTGTTCTAGCAACTCCAGGTACAGGAAACAGACTAGAAATGGAAGAAAGAGAAGCTGTAGCTTTAGGAAGCGAACAGACTTTAATTGCATCTAAAATAGGTGGTAGAGATCTGAAATATAATGTAACATATAATAATGAACTTAGTGAAGAAGACAAATATCTGAATCTTTATGATAAAGATGCCAATAATATTTTTACAACCGAGGTAACGTACACAATTATTGCTAACTAAGAGATATAAGTATATGAGTAAAGAAAGGGAGGAGGAAAATTTATTTAACTCATCCCTTTTTTTTGCTTAGTCCAAAAATTTAATTAATGAAATGAGGTTAGAGAAATTACCTGATGTTGTATTTAAGTGCATGTCGATTATATGTTTGCTTCTAGTTGCAACTTATTCACTTTTTTCTCAGATTGGAATATCTGTTTCACCTCCGAGACTCTACTATGATTTAAATCCCGGGGAAACAGGTACACAGAAGGTATTGGTAAACAACATCAGCAAAGAGCATATTATGAGTCTTTCCATTACGTTTGGCGACTGGAAATATGATGAACTGGGGAATAACATGATGTTCCCTCCTGACTCATTGAATTTCTCATGTGCTTCCTGGCTGAGTATTGATGAAGGTACCTATTTTACATTAAATTCAGGTGAAAACCGTGAGATTGAATTAAGAATGAGCGTGCCTGAAGAAACCGAAGGCTATAAAAGCTCTGTAAACACTGCAATGGTATATGTAACTCAGATGAATGCAGTAGATGGAGTGGATGCTGACGGTGCCGCAATAAAGATGAATGTCAGACAAGGTATTAAAGTGTATCATAATGATGCAAGTGCAACTAAAAAATTGATTGAGATTGTTGAGCTTTCATTAGATAGTGAAAATGACAGATTAAGGCTGAGTTTTAATAATTCAGGGAATATATGGGCAAATGGAACTGTGAATACAACTCTTTTTAATCAGAATACAGGTGATGAGATTGTACTTGATGAATCAGTTTTTTACACCCTTCCAAAGGATAAAAGAACTATGTTCTTACCTTTTGGGAAAGATTTGGCTAGTGGGGAATATATTGCAACTATAATTATCGATTATGGTGATGAGGTAGCTCTGGAAGCAGCGGAGCTTCAATTTAGTTATGAATAAACGTCTGTTTGGCATATCATTATTATTAATCATTGCTTCATTTTCTTATGGACAACTAACATTCGACGGCTGGAGTCAAGGTTATATAGGTGTATATTCATATAGTGGAGCAGATATGAGTGGTGCAATAACTCTGAATATTCAATATACTGGGACCGATCTGTATGAGCCAAACTGGAAGGTTTCAGTTGAGGTGGTCACTCCTTTTGAGCAAAATAAAAATAAGAGATTAACAGACAAAATTAAATTAGAACTTTCAAGTGTCAATGAATCAGGCAATAATCCAAGGAAGATACAATCTGTAGAAAATATTGTTCAGCCTGTGATTCCTGTAAGAATCCAGGATTACACCAAAGTGTATCTGGTGCCTTCATCTTTAACAGAGCTCTACTATTCAAGTCAATATGGCGGCTATTATAATTTGCAAATATTATTGAACTTTATTTTGGAGGGTGGCAGCTATTTGTCAAACATGAAGAACAGCACTTTTGATGGTGAAATGCTTTTCAGATTACACAATCAGGATGATGTTGTAATTGGCACTTATAGTTGCCCATTTAGAGTTCAGATTCACAATCTACCTGGTACACCTCCTGTCGAGGAGGAATATTCAATCAGTTTTTCTAGTGAAGCAACTAATGCAAGTATCGAATATAATTCGATTTCAGATTATGTAAATGGTAAAAGTGTTACATTCCTAAATGGATTAACTGTTTCTGCAACAACAGGTTATGAGATCTCTGTTCGTTCTGTTGATGCTAATTTTACTTCAGAAACCGGAGAAACTCTGCCACTCGAAATAGTTAAATTGAAATTGTCAGGCAGAGATGGTGATAGCGGACTTACGGAATTGTCGACAAATAAAAAAGTTGTATTGCAGAGTCAATCCACTAATGGGTTGTCAGTTAATTATAATGTGACATATTCAACAAGTTCAAATGATACGCGACTATATAATGTTCCTTCAAAAAACTATAGTACGCAGTTAATGTATGAGATTTCACCTTTATAAGAAATGAGAGGCAACAGAATGATGCCTTTAATAGTAGCGTTTATATTGACCCAGCTTTGTACCCTGAGTATAGTACAAGCACAGACTGCCAATAATGATCAAATTATTATGGAAGTGGGTGAATCATATATAAATGAACATATAATTAGTCATATTATTAAAATAAAAAACAGATCAGAACTTGAATTTAAAGGTACTCTCAAATTTGATTCAGAATCAGAAATAAATACTCTTTCAAAAAATGATCGTGAGGTTAACTTATTACCAGGTGATAGTAGCTTTTTTGCGTTCAGATTAGTTATTAGCAAGAATTTAAGTGCAGGGATAAAACCTCTTAGATATACTCTCTATAATGAGGAGGATAATTCAGTTTTAGTTAAGGAGATGAATTATAAGGTTGAAGTTCGTGAGAATATAAACCTAATAACAGATGATACACCATTAATGGTTATAAATCCTGAAGACTCAGTGAGAATTAATGTGACAGTTAACAACATGGGTAATTTAACTGAAGAGGTGACTTTGGTATTTAACATACCTGAAATACGCGGAATACCCCAGTTTACAGAGTTGAAGTTAAGAGTAGAACCAATGAGTAGAAAGACACAAACATTCAGTTTTATTGTAAGTAGCAACCTCCTTATTAAACCTCAGTTCGCAGTTTACATTTCTGCGATGAAAGGGAGAGATAAGAAACTCTTTGGCAGCAGAAATTTAATTGTACAGAATGTAAGTTCTAATAAGAGTTTTGGAGATATTAATGCTATTCAGGATATAATGCTCTCAAGAGGGGCTTCTGATAATTCTTTATCTTTGAGTTACAGTCAATATAATAGATATTCAAGTATGCTTCAATTGCAGGGTGGAAAAATGTTTAACCTTCCAGCAGGCTATATTCACTTGAAAGGTAATCTATATAAATATGGCTCATCGGATGTTCCTGTTTCAACCGGTACTTCCCTCACTTATAAATTAAATGATAATGAATTTATTGTTGGCAATGTGAGCGAATATATGGAACTACCAATGTATGGAAGAGGTGCTAAGATGAAGTTTTCTGATGGTAACGATGGTGTGTCATTTACAGTAGGGGCAATTGATCAGAACTATAATCTTTTTAGCGATCGCACCTGGTTCAGTGATTATTATTCTTTCTATGCTAAGGCTGAGCTGGGTGCAAATAGCCATAGCAATGGTGTACAGTTATCCTACCTATATCAGAGTAACATATATGAGAGTGCCAACTTTCACGTAAGCAGTCTGAAGTGGAGATCAGATATTGGGGAGAAATGGAACATTGATATGTCGGCACATGGCGCAATGGGTTTATATGAAATAACTGAAACCCCTAAGTTTACAGGTGCTGCAGAAATTAAATACAGAGGAGCTATTTCTGACTTAGTGACATTAAATGGATCGGCATATTATAGTGACCCATATTTTCCGGGTAGCAGAAAGGGAACGGTTAACTTTAACCAGGGTTTTGGTCTAAAAATTATAAATGATATAAACCTCAGCGGAAACATTGGTTATAATAAAACAGAGCCCAAATCATATGCTAATAACTACAATTATAGCTCAGAATATAGTAATGCAAATATCTTTTTGTCTTTGCCCAGTTTGAAAAAGCTATCCGGTTCTTTATACTATAGATTACAGGGTGAGAGCTCTACGAGTTACTCACAAAGTATTGATAATGATGATTCTTTGCGACCCTTAGGTATGAGTTCAAACAGACTGGGTTTGCAATTGAGATGGCAAGGTTCAAAAACAAAACACTCCATTCTCGGTACATTTGAAGCTGGAGTATTTAAAGATCCTTTGAGTGAAAATATCAGAAATCAGGCGAAATCAACTTTAAATTACTCTTATGACTGGTTGAATATGAATATTTCATATCAGAGAGGAGCATACTATTTATATGAGCATCTCCTGTCATCTCGCCAGAATAAAGACTTTTACAGGTTCTCATCCTCAATTTCGGCAAATAAGGAAATATCAAAGAAATTAATATTCTCGTCCGGCATAAATTTTACACGTGATAATTACCAGGGGAATGTTCCATCTGTAAATATGAGTGTAAACTGGATGGCAAAGGATAATTTTGCCATTTTTATGAATAGTTACTGGTATAGGTATGAGTTTGTTAGCAAGGTGAATACATATAATATACAGGCAGGTGTGACCTATACATTCAGGAGCTTCCAACAAAATTCAGGTAAAAAAAGCAGATTGATTGCGCAGGTATACTATGATCGTAATGCAAATAATAAATATGATGATGGAGATGAACCTGCAAATGATTATTTAATAAGCCTGAACAAGAAAGTTTTTATCACTGATAAACTTGGACGTATTCGTTATTCAAATGTGCCATTTGGTGAGGTTAATTTAAAATCATATAGTGATAAAAGCTGGACTTTTGAAGAGAAAAATATAGAAATAAATAAATTCAAAACGAAAGTCAATATTCCATTAAAACAGAGTGGAACATTGCAGGGTTCGGTGAAATATCTGAAAGGGGAGTTTAGTATGAGCACTTCTCAAAAACTTGAAGGTTTGAGGTTTACTATCTCCAACAGTGACAATAGTATCAATCGTACAGTTGTCTCTGATAGTAACGGTAATATTCTTACATTCCTGCCAAATGGTGTTTATACTATTCAACTTAGTAAAAATAGTCTTCCAGAACATACAGATTCTGTTAATCCTCAGCAGATATTCCAAATTGAGGCAGGAAAAGTAACTATGCTTGATGATTTTGAGATCATAGTGAAGGAGCGTAAAATAAATATTAAGCGTTTCTGAATTTTGTTATTATTCCCTATCTTTTAATTTCCAAATATTTTATTAAGGTTTAAATAATCTGATATAAATTAATCACATCTATTTTAAATTATAGTATCTTGTGTCGTAATTATCGATGAGTATAAACTGTGCTACTGCTTATTTATTGGAATGATGTATTAACATGTTATATAGGTAAACCATGAGAAGAATTACAATTAAAAAGTGTGTAACTATTTTGATTTCGCTCTTTTTGCTTAATACAATAATGTACTCTGCGAATAGGGTTGGGCTCTATTATAGCGATCATGTTCCAGACGGTTATAGTTTGGTGTGGAATGAAGAGTTTGATGCTAAAAAGGTTAATGGTGGTAAACCTGCACTGCCTGATCCTGATAAGTGGTTCTATGAAACGGCAGAACCGGGATGGGTTAACAATGAACTGCAGACATATGTTAAAGGCTTCATAGATACCGACACTGTTGCGGCTGTCTACGACGGAACTTTAAAAATAAGAGCAATACCTCGAGGGGATAAAGTTTACTCAGCCAGGATTAATTCAATTAATGCATGGACATATGGATATTTTGAAGCAAGGTTGAAAGTCCCTGGTGGAAAAGGTACCTGGCCTGCTTTTTGGATGTTGCCAAAGAATTTTACTGCATGGCCATTGGATGGAGAGATTGACATTATGGAATATGTGGGTTATGACCCAAATTTTGTACATTCCTCTGTTCATACGCAATCTTATTATCATACAATTGGTACTCAAAAGACTGCAAAGAAAGAAATCAGTAATGCTGAGACTGAGTTTCACATATATGCTGTTGAATGGACAAAAGACTATATAAAAGGCTTTGTTGATGGAGTGGAATATTTCAGATTTGATAACGATGGGACAGGAAATAAACATACCTGGCCATTTGATGCTCCTTTTTATTTGAAGTTAAATCTTGCATGGGGAGGGGACTGGGGTGCAGCTCAAGGTATTGATGAATCAGCATTACCGGCAACCTATGAAATAGATTATGTAAGGGTATATCAAAAATAGCAAATCAATTCTAAAATAGTTAACTTCACAGTGTGGATAAATATTAAGTAAACGGGAAAACTTAAACAAAAAGCGTTCCCGTTCTTCATTTAACCTGCAACAACTTCCAAAAATTAGTTGTTAATTATTTTCTATAGGGAACTCTTTCAGAGCATCTTCCATAAATTGTTCGAAAAGAGTTCTCAGCTGATCCTCTTTTGATGCAAGTACTTCAATGCCAAGCGTTGGGTTTATTGCAGGACTATTGTATATCGACATGATTTTAAGTGAATATTGCAGTCCTTCAAATGTTGAATACTCTTTTAACCTATTTGTTCTAATGAAATGAAAGATAAACCCTTTCACCTTTTTAGGTAACCACCTGTAATATAGTAATGCTGATAGATAGAAATTGGTTGAGAATTTACTAAGACTCACCCCGTTACTGTATTGTTCAAAATCAGAGGCAAGCAGGTAGTCATAATACATATCTGCCATTATTCCGGAATAGCGACCGAAAGATGGACGAAGTAAATCAACGGTTTCGAGGAATATAGGGTGAGTATCTGTAAAATGATCTATCTTCCTGTGTAACAGTATTCCTTTCTGAAAAGAGGAAGGATATTTCTCATAGCTTTTACCTTTTACAAAATCACCTATGAAATTACCAACAGCAACCTTACGATTTGTACCTGAAAAATATATATGAGCTAGATAATTCAAATTTTAAAGTGAAATAATCTTTTATGATTAATTATTTCATTGCAAAGTTAATCAATTATCTCGAATTCTATAAATAGTGTAGTCTGCAATGCATTGTCTCTGTAATGTTTATCTCCTGTAAATAGTTCGTTTATTATCGGTATATATATTATTGATGTTGATATAAGCCGTATATAAGCGGATGATAAGCGGGAGATGGACAATTATCGATCAAAGGGGTTCCCTTTTTTATCGCTGCTCAGTACCCACCGGAAAGCGTTTATAAAGAGAAGTTTTTGAGTTGCATCTGTGAATTCATCATCACCATGACCCATGTTAAGATAGATCATACGATAATTCCTGTTTGTCCATACGATTGGGAAATCGCCAAAATTTACTACATCTTTAATGCCGAGGGGATAGTTTTTCTGAGAGATGGATAACAGTACATCAATGTCGTTATTTGACCGTGGACTCGGACTCCATTGATACCATTCACTTTCAGGTACAACAAAGGATGCAGGCAGATTTTTAGTTACAGGGTGAGAGTGATTGTCAATCTCTACCAGCACCGGTTGTGGTGGCCAGTTATTACAATAAAACATTCCTCCTCCAATAAATTTTAAAAACCAGGGCCAATTTGTGTTTTTATCATTGTAAGCCGCTGCATGAAAGCCCATCCATCCTCCACCGTTTTCCATATATTTTTCGAAGACTTCACGTTCAGACTCATTATTTGGATGGGCGTTAAGCATGACAACTATGTTATAATCTTTTAGTTTGTTATAGTCATACTCTGAAAGGTCGGTTGTCATCTCTAGTATAAACCCATCTCCATAATTTAACCGTTTAAAAAACTCTAATGCCTGCAGGGCAAATTCTACATGTGCTTTTTCAGCATGCTCAGTGTAATATACAAGTGCCTTGAACCTGGGTGATGTGGCATAATTTGCAGGGTACTCTTTTTGATCTTGTGC
>Ga0265293_10001403_pt1 | contig 52565 bp, 49 predicted proteins | sample Munlanlewell138R_FD_192505 | JGI IMG/M metagenome (GOLD analysis project Ga0265293, IMG submission 192505) | Leachate microbial communities from a municipal landfill in Southern Ontario, Canada - Leachate well 138R | ecosystem: Engineered > Solid waste > Landfill > Unclassified | place: Canada... | reverse complement strand
ATCTTGGTTGTTTTCAAATATTTTATTGAGATTCATGAGTCAAATTTAGTTTAAAAAACAAAGCATTCGGGCGTTCACAAAATAATTCTTTTAAACGATTACATATCATTCATTGATAAACTTTTGAGACTTACTTCATACTTCGTCAGATGCTCTTGAATGGCAGTGGTTTTCAACGCAAGTTTATTCAAATTTATTTTTTCCGAATTTTTCTTAATTTCGGCTATGACAGCTGTTTTATCAAAATCGTTCAGAGCAATCAGGTCGATTTCATTTTCACCTTTTCGATCCCAGTAATTGCCGATGGTGGTTAGTGTTTCTTCTTCCGCAAATTTTCTTTGAAAATATTTTTCAAGCTGATATCCACTATATGCATCATAGTTTTCTGAAATATATTTTTTTAAAAGGTCGTTTCTGCCAATCTCTATCCACATTTGATTGGGATAAATAAACCGAAACCAAAAATGCAGAAAATTATCGTCAATAGTCCAGCGAGCGTTGCGGCTTCTGGGTTTTGAAAACATTGGTTTGTTTTTTCGGATGAGTGAATATTCTCTCTCTAAATTTACCAGATAGGCTCCCGTGTTTTTTTCTATGATGGAGTCAATTTCACTTTGTGTATTTTTACCGGAGGCAATCAATTGTAAAATGGAGAAATAGATGCTGTAATCTTTTCCAAATTCAGAAACGAGTAACTCCTTTCCCTCATTCAAAAACGGCGAATGTGGACGGACCAAGTAATCAAGCATCTTTGTGCGTGTCGTAGATTTTGAGTCCATCAATAAAGCGACATAATAAGAGACTCCCCCCGTAAACGCATATAGAAACAACAGGTCCTCCGAGGTATATTCGGGATTATGTTCTTTTAAAATCTCTTTTAATGAACTGATTCTAAATGGTTTGATATGCATTTTCGATGTAAGTCTGCCAAACAATGGTTCTTTGTTATTTTCAAAAATTTTCATCATCAGCGAATAAATGGATCCACAAACAATGAAATTGAGTTTAATCTGATTCTTGTACTGATCCCAAATGTTTTGAATTTCACTGAATATCGCGGGATTTATATTGTTGAACTCCTGAAATTCATCAATAATTAATGTATAATGTTCTTGTTGTGCTAAAATCAGTAATTGTTCAAATAATTCTGAAAATCGATTTACGGTTCCAAATATTTTCAAATTGATTTTTTCTTCAGCCAATTTTTGGAATTGTTTGCATAAAACAGCTTCACTGTTGCGAGACACAAATAGATAGAGTGATTTTTGCCCCTCAAAAGCTTGCATTAGCAGGGCTGTTTTACCAATTCGCCTCCTTCCAACCATCACCGTGAAACATGCAGTTTCCTTAGATTGTTTATTGATTTGATGAAGCGTTTCAATCTCTGTTTCTCTATTATAAAATCTCATACTAAATTAAAATAATGAATATTAACTTAACAGCTATTAAATTATTGCAAATATATTATTTATTTAATAAACAAAAAAAAGCCTACGGTATTTTTCGCAGGCTGCTTCAATTTGAGTTTTAAACTTTCTTATTTCTCATGAGAGATTTTCGCATTCAGATATTCTCTGTTCATCCTGGCGATGCTTTCCAGCGAAATTCCTTTCGGACATTCTACTTCGCAGGCACCGGTATTGGTACAGTTTCCGAAACCTTCGGCGTCCATTTGCGCCACCATGTTTTCGGCTCTTCTTTTGGCTTCTACTCTACCTTGCGGCAAGAGTGCGAATTGTGAAATCTTGGCACTGACAAACAACATGGCTGAACCATTTTTACAGGCAGCTACACAGGCACCACAACCAATACAGGTCGCATTGTCAAAGGCAGCATCTGCATCTTCTTTGGGTACCGGAATCGCATTGGCGTCCACTGTGTTCCCGGAAGTTCCGACCGAAACAAATCCACCAGCCTGCTGGATTCGCTCAAAAGCCGAACGATCGACCACCAAATCTTTGATAACCGGAAAAGCCACCGAACGCCAAGGTTCCACATAAATGGTATCTCCATCTTTGAAGCTCCTCATGTGCAACTGACAGGTGGTGATGCCGGTGTCAGGTCCGTGCGGACGACCGTTGATGTACATAGAGCACATTCCACAAATCCCTTCTCGACAGTCGTGGTCAAATGCCACCGGGTCTTTCTTCTCCTCTATCAGCTGCTCGTTCAGCTGATCTATCATTTCAAGAAACGAGCTGTCTGTGGAAACATCATTGAGTTTGTAAGTTTCCATTTTTCCTTTTGAAGCGGAGTTTTTTTGTCTCCAGATTTTCAAAGTGATGTTTATATTTTTTGACGCCATAATCTTGTATGTATGTGATTAGTGAATAGTTATTAGTAAATAGTAATTAGTTATTAGTTATTTTTTTTGAAAATGAATTGATCATTTTGGATTCTTCATTTATTAAATTAAGTATTTCGTTATATGATTCATCATCTGCAATAAATTCCAATTCTTTTGAAAGCAATAACTGGGTTTCAAGTTCATATAATGAGCCTCTTGATATATTTATAAAATGGTTGAATGATTTTTTCTTGTTTCTTCCGTATCCTTCGGTAATATTTGAAGGAATTGAAACCGAAGCTCTTTTGATTTGATTTGTCAAAGCGTAAGTTTCATCTTGTGGAAATGATTTTACTAATTTGTAAGTATCAATTACAATCTGAAAACCCTTCTGCCAAATCAGCAAATCTTTGTATGATTTAATTTCCGTCATAAGATTCTGTTTCTCTAATTTCTCATCACACTAATCACTAATCTCACTAATTACTAATCACTAAAATTACTAATCACTAAATTACTTATAACTCCTCTGTTTTAATTCTATGAATTTGAATTCCAATTCTTCTTTGTGCAATTGCTCTTGGCTAATGTCTGGTCCTTTGTATTCCCAAGCTGCCACATAAGCATATTCTTCGTCATTTCTCATTGCTTCGCCTTCGTCGGTTTCGTATTCGGTTCTCAAATGTCCACCGCAAGATTCGTTGCGGTGCAAGGCATCCATGGCAATCAATTGACCCAATTCCATAAAATCAGCCACACGACCTGCTTTTTCAAGTTCGAGATTAAATTCGTGTGCATCGCCCGGCACATATACATCTTTCCAGAATTCTTCTCTGAGTGCAGCGATTTCTTTGATGGCTTCGCTCAATCCTTTTGCATTTCTTGCCATTCCAACCTTGTTCCACATGATGTGTCCGAGGGCTTTGTGAAAACTGTCCACAGAACGGGTTCCTTTGTTATTGATAAAGAAATTGATTCGTTCTTTCACAGCGTTTTCAGCTTCCTCAAACTCAGGTGTGTCGGTTGGAATTGCGCCGGTTCGTATGTCGTCAGCCAGATAATCGGCAATCGTGTAGGGCAATACAAAATAGCCGTCACACAATCCCTGCATCAGCGCAGAAGCACCCAAACGGTTGGCTCCGTGGTCAGAGAAATTGGCTTCGCCCAATACATAACAACCTTTGATGGTACTCATCAGATTATAATCTACCCAAACGCCACCCATGGTATAGTGAATAGCCGGATAGATTTTCATCGGCGTTTCATAAGGATTTTCGTCTGTAATTTTTTGATACATCTGGAAAAGGTTTCCGTATTTTTCGGCTATCCATTCTTTTCCTAATTTTTCAATTTCCTCTTCTGTGGGATTGTGATTTCCTCTGGCAAAGGCGGTTTCTTTTCCTCGTTTTTTAATTTCGGTCGAGAAATCGAGGAAAACACCTTCTTTGGTATCATTGTTTTCAATTCCAAAACCGGCATCACATCTTTCTTTTGCACCTCTCGAAGCCACATCGCGCGGAACCAAGTTTCCAAATGCGGGATATCTTCTTTCCAAATAATAATCCCTGTCTTCTTCAGGAATATCTTTGGCTTTTTTCTTTCCTTCACGGATGGCAACAGCGTCTTCAATCTTTTTAGGTACCCAGATTCTTCCGGAGTTTCTAAGAGATTCAGACATCAAAGTCAGTTTGGACTGGTTGGCTCCGTGTACCGGAATACAGGTCGGGTGGATTTGCACATAACATGGATTGGCAAAATAAGCCCCTTTCTTGTGGATTTTCCAAGCTGCTGTTGCATTGGAACCCATGGCGTTGGTCGATAAGTAATACACATTTCCGTAGCCACCTGATGCAATCACAACTGCGTGAGCGGAATGTCTTTCTATTTCTCCGGTCACTAAATTTCTGGCAATAATTCCTCTTGCTTTGCCGTCCACGATTACGAGTTCAAGCATCTCGTGGCGGTTGTACATCTGAATATGTCCCAAACCGATTTGGCGGTTCATGGCAGAATAAGCACCCAGGAGCAACTGCTGTCCGGTTTGTCCTTTGGCATAGAAAGTTCGACTTACCTGCACTCCTCCAAAAGAGCGGTTGTCCAAATAACCTCCGTATTCACGGGCAAAGGGAACGCCTTGTGCCACGCATTGGTCAATGATATTGGCTGATTCTTCTGCCAGACGATAGGAATTGGATTCTCTGGAACGATAGTCACCGCCTTTTACGGTATCATAAAACAATCGATAAACCGAGTCATTGTCACCTTTGTAATTTTTTGCTGCATTGATTCCTCCTTGCGCTGCAATAGAGTGCGCACGACGGGGTGAATCCTGAAAACAAAATGCTTTTACTTTATAGCCGAGTTCTGCCAGTGTGGCGGCAGCTGAACCTCCGGCCAGACCAGTTCCTACAACAATGATTTCTATTTTGTCTCGGTTATTGGGTGAAACCAATCTGAGATTGGATTTGTGGACGCTCCACATATCTTTTATATCTACACCTTTCGGTTCTTTTGATTCGAATGCATTCATATTACATTATACTTTTAAGGTAATGAAAAACAGCAATTATGATAAATCCCACCGGAACGATGATGGCAAACCATTTGGAAGCCGACTTGATGGTGGGCGTATATTTTTTGTTATTGAAACCCACAGATTGAAAAGACGATTGCGCACCGTGGAGCAAGTGCAGCATCAGCAACACAAAGGCTACCACATAAGCGATTACCCTCGGAAGACTTGCGAATTTATGTTGCAATTCCGGAAAAAAGCGGTTGGGGTCGTTTTCTGCAAATTGGACATATTTCAGATTCATTTCCGGAAACCAGAAATCGATAAAATGCAATACAAAAAATGCCAGTATCACGCCGCCTGTAATCAGCATATTGCGCGACATCCAAGTCGAATTGGCCGATGCATTGTTCATTGCATATTTGACCGGTCTTGCTTTGTTGTTTTTGGCGGTCAGAATCATTGCCATCACAAAGTGATAAATGATGCCGAAGGTAAGTATGGGTTGCATGATGTACTGCACCATCCAGTTGTAACCCATAAATTCGGAAACCGAGTTGTAAGTGGTACCGCCATCGGGGAAGAGCGAAGTCAGATTCGCCACAAGGTGGATGATCAGAAAAATCATCAGAAACATGCCCGATAGCGCCATTGTAAATTTACGACCTATAGACGAGCCGAGTAAAGATTCTTTAGCCATAAGACGGATTATTAATTTTTGATGGAAACAAATTTAGAGAAGTTAACATTGTTTAACAATGAAAATTGTCAATCAAATCTGTGTTAACAATAGTTTAGAATAATTCAAAATAAAAAACCCCGATAATCTTTAGAAAATTCCGGGGTTTATTTTGGTCAAAGAAAATGGTTTATTTCTTTGTAATTGTCATGGTTGCATTTCCGGCTGCGGGAATGATATGCACCATTTTTTCGGCCGATTTTGTTTTTGGATTGATCCACATGGTTGTTTTGTCAGCAGGATTTTCTACTGAAACTATTTCCACTTTGAAGCAGTCGGCATTGTTTATTTTTTCGGTTCCGTTTACTTTCAGGCTCACTTGTTTGGACTTTGCAGTCATCACATCAGGAACAAGGAAGGAAAGTTCGTAGCCATCTTCGAGCGGTAGTCCGGCAATGAGCAAGTCATAGCCTGTTCCGTCGCTCAGAAATGCACCTTCCATTGGAATTTCAATGTTTTGTCCCATGGCGTTCATAGTAACTTTGTTTTTTTCGAATTTGATTGGAATCTGCATTCCCATTTGTTCAATTTCTCGTTTTACAGGCGTAAATTCCGGTGTAAATTCAATTTCGTCCACCGAATTTCCCATTGCACCCGAGGAACTGTCTTTGATCAACCAGTTGTTTTCTGATTTTGAAATCGTCCGGGTCATTTCCATATCGATGCTTTGTCCTTGAACTTCTAATAGAATTCCGTAATTCGTTGTTCCTTCTTTTAATTCATTGCTGATTTTCGGCAAAACGGAAACTGCTTCCATTTTTTCAGCAGGTGTATAGGTCACCGTATTGATGTCCACGGTTATTTCTTTCAATCTATCGGCCACATCCTGCGGCATGTCTTTTTGATATCGACCGCCAATCACTTCTGAAAGGAATTTTTCAATTTCGGCAATCATTGCCATATTGTTTACTGGTTTGGCAAATCCATGTCCTTCGTCATCGGCCAGCAAATAATTTACTTTTTTGCCTTTGTCTCGCAGTGCGATTACAATCTGATCGGATTCGGCTTGCTTTACTCTTGGGTCATTTGCTCCTTGAATAATCAACAGCGGTTTGGTGATTTTGTCCACACTGAACAATGGGCTTGCTTCACGGATTCTTTTTGCCCCTTCTTCGGTATTGGGGTCGCCGGTCATCCCGTACAAAAATGCTTTTGCTGCTTCCCAATAAGCCGGAACCGATTCAAGCAGTGTGAAAATATTGCTCGGACCTACGATGTCAACGCCTGCTGCATACAGTTCTGGTGTGAAAGCCAAACCAGCCAAAGTAGCATAACCTCCATAGCTTCCGCCCATAATGGCTATCCTGTTTTTGTCTGCAATTCCCTTATCAATCAAATATTTAACTCCCCATGTAATATCATCCTGCATGAGTTTTCCCCATTGCAAATCACCTGCGTTCAGAAATTTCTTTCCATATCCGCCGCTTGCGCGAAAATTGGGTTGCAATACGGCATAACCACGATTTGCCAGAAACTGCACATAAGAATTAAACCCCCAATAATCCCTTGGGCCTTTTGGTCCACCGTGTACCAAAACCACTACAGGCAGATTTTTCCCACTGCTTGCTACAGGTAGGGTCAAATAGCCGGGAATTTCAAGTCCGTCGCTGCTTTTGTATTGAACCGGTTGCATTTCGGCCAGGTATTTCTCTACTTTTTTCAATTCTGGGCGTGGCGTGTATTGTAAGATCAATTCTTTTGTTTTGGTGTCAAAAAAGTAAGTTTCAGAGGCATATTTGTCTCCCCAAACAGTAATCAGAAATTTGGAATAATCTTTTGTGGAACTCGAAAAATCGACTTCTCTGCCGGGAAATTTATTTTTCAGGAAATTATAATTTTTTTCCCATGTTTTGTCTTTCCAGTAGTATTCAGTTTTATCGGCAGTATAGGAAGTTGAAATGATTTTGTGCGTATTTCTGTCCATACTCACGCCGTCAATGTCCACTTTGCCTTTGGGGTCGCTTTCGATTTTGGTTATTTTTTTTGTTTTTGGGTCTAATTCATACAACGAACTCAAATCTGAATCTTCCTTGTTGCTGATGAGGTAAATCTTAGTGTTGTCTTTGTTCCAATTCGAAATATAAGCTTGCTCGGTAACCGAAGTTTCATAAATCGGGGTCAATTTATCTCCCTCTTTGTAGAGAAATTTGGTGTTTCCTTTTTCGTCGGTCGTATAAAGCACTCTGAGGTCTTCGTTCCAATCAAAATCATAGTTTGTAATCCGGTCTTTGTTTTCATAAATCATTTTCAGTTGGCCGGTAGAAATTTTCAAGGAATACAAATCATGCCAGGCCTTGTCTCTGTCATTCAGTCCAATCATCAACAAATCGGGGTCTTTGCGGCTCACCATATAAATTTGTGCAGTCACCTCGTTCATGGGCGTCAGATTTCGAGATTCGGGAACGCCGTTTGCTGGTGTTGACATTGGGTCAACTGCAAAAATATTGATGTTTTCATCTCCGTCTTTATCTTTGACATAAAGAATGTATTTCCCGTCTTCTGACCAAGAATATCCGTACAATGGTCGTTGGCTGTCGGTCAATGGTCGTGCGTTTTCAAAAGGTTCGTCAAATGACTTCACCCAAATGTTCATAATTCCGTCATATTCTTTCATGAATGAAATCCATTTTCCGTCCGGACTTAACTGTCCGCCAGATATTTCAGGATTTCCAAAAAACAATTCCCTGTCTATCAACGGGGGTTCTTGTGCTTGTATCATTTGTATTCCAATGATTAAGATTAATAATGTGATGATTCGATTCATTTATATAGGTTTTGTTTATAATCAATTGATTTTGCGTGATTTCACTGTTTTATTTTTTCCAATACAGAAAAATAAAGTTGTTCGTAAAGCGGAAGTATATTTTTTTTATCGAAACTCAGTGCTCTCTGTTTTGCATTGTGTTTGAATTCTTTGAGCATTTGCTCATTTTTCAGTAAACGGATTGATTTTTCGGCCATTCCTTGCACATCACCAACCGGCAACAAGAAGCCTGTCTGTCCGTCAATGTTCACTTCGGGAATCCCGCCCGCATTGGATGAAACCACCGGTACACTCGCAGCCATTGCTTCGAGTGCAGCCAAACCAAAACTTTCTTTTTCGGAGGGCAACAAAAACAAATCAGCAGAACACAGTACCCGATACAATTCGTTGACTTTTCCCAGATTTTTGACTTTGTCGTTGATGCCAAGTTCGTTGATTTGCTCGCTCACGCTTTCCCATTCAGGGCCTTCACCTACGATAATCAGTCGGGCGTCAATTTCTTTCTGAATTTCATAAAAAACGCTCACCACATCCTGCACCCTTTTGACTTTTCTCAAGTTAGAAACATGGACAACGACTTTTTCTTTTCTTTCGCTGCAATTGTCCATGCACCCGCATTCATTTTCGTCCGGAAATTGTGCATTGTCAATAAAATTGGGAATGACTTCAATATCGTTGGTGATATTAAAAAATTCTTTGGTTTCTTTTTTCAGGTCTTCAGAAACCGAAGTCACTCTGTCTGATTTGTTGATGGAGAATTCCACTGCCGGTCTGTAGGCCGGATGGCTGCCCACCAGCGTAATATCGGTGCCGTGTAGCGTTGTAATCACGGGCAATTCCGTTCCTTTTTCTTTTAGAATCTGTTTGGCAAAATAGGCTGCGTATGCATGCGGAATGGCATAATGTACATGAATCAAATCCAGTCCGTATGTTTCTACTACATTGACAATGATTGTGCTCAATGCCAATGAATAGGGTTGGAATTCAAAAAGTGGATAGGTTTCAACATTCACTTTGTGAAAATAAATATTGGGCATGGTAATGTCCAACCGGGCCGGCAGACTGGTACTCAGAAAATGAACTTGGTGACCTCTTTCGGCCAAATCCATTCCCAATTCTGTTGCTACGATTCCGCTTCCGCCGTAAGTAGGATAACAAACAATTCCGATTTTCATTTTCAAACAAAATTTGGGACTAAGTTACTTCATTTACCTGTGTAGGTTTATGATTATTTCGTTAATTTTTATTTTTTAGAAATTCTTTAATCTCTGAAAATTTTTCCGCTTTCGGATGCGAAAACCAAAAATCGTTTATTTCCACTATATAATGCAAATAGTTTGAATCCATTTTTGTCGTAGTAATCAGAAAAATAATTACCTGCGAATTGGCATTTAAAAAACGATATTGATTTGTTCTGGTTAAATTGGGTGGTTGTCTTTTTTTTCCAATTTCGATTGCGAATTTAGAGAAAATATTAGGCTTTGGGTGTAGATTTAATTCACACAGAAGAAGAGTTGACCTTTTCAAATCAAAAAATAATCTTCCCGTGAAAAGAAAGAATCTGATTTTATAGCAGCCGAACCCAAGTCAAAATATCTTTCCAAAAAGAATGGGTTTTAACCAATTTTAATTAAATTGGGTTTGTTTTGTTACAAATTTTTGATGAAATCACCCTTGTTTTGTGACGGAATATTCATATATTTGGGTTTGTTTTATGACAATGAATAAATTTAAAAGACACATTTGGAGTGATTTACATTCATGGAAAGCCAATGAAGACCGTAAGCCCTTAATTCTAAGAGGTGCTCGTCAGGTTGGGAAGACGACTATTGTTCGAAGTTTAAGTAAAACTTATGCTCATTTTATTGAACTTAATTTGGAGAAGCAGGAAGATTTTGAGTTAATTGAAAACAGCAAAAATGTTCAGGAATTAGCAAATGCACTGGCTCTCAAAAATGAGATTTCTTCGAACCAATTTTCCAAAACTTTACTTTTTATCGATGAAATTCAGGAATCGCCAAAAGCGATTGGATTTCTACGGTATTTTTATGAAGAAATTGCAGATTTGAATGTCATCGCCGCCGGTTCTTTGTTAGAACACGCTTTGGATAAAACCAAACATTTTCCGGTGGGAAGAGTGAATTATCTTTACTTGTTTCCTTTAAACTTTCAGGAATATTTGGAAGCGAAAGGAAAAGAAATGCTTTTGGAAAGAATGTTGAAAATTCCGGTGGACAAAGTGGCACACGAGATTCTGCTCAAAGAGTTTCAGATTTACTGTATCATCGGGGGAATGCCCGAAATAGTAGCCAATTTTGTGAAAAATGAAGATATATCTTTGTTGCCACCAATCTATGAAAGCATTTGGAATACCTATAAAGATGACATCGTTAAATATGCATCGGGCAAGTCCGAAGAAAATATCATCAAGCATATTGTCAATTCTGCACCTGCTTTAATTAACCAACGAATTAAGTTCCAGAATTTTGGGAATTCGAATTATAAATCCCGTGAAATTAGTGAAGCATTTAAGAATCTGGACGATGCAAAGGTGATTCAAATTATTTATCCCTGCACCAACATTGAACCACCGGTAATCCCCGATTTAAAAAAATCTCCGAGAATGCAATTTTTAGACACCGGGATTCTCAATTTTGATTTGAATATTCAGGCTGATTTATTGCTGATGGATGATTTAAGTGAAGCATATAAAGGCGCATTGATTCCACATATAATTACGCAGGAAATTATTTCATTGAATACTACCGATTATCAAAAACCTAATTTTTGGGTAAGAGACAAGACCCAATCTTCGGCAGAGGTAGATTTGGTGGTTACCCATCATAATCTCTTGATTCCAGTCGAAATAAAATCCGGAAAAACAGGTTCGTTAAAATCCCTTCATCAATTTGTAAACAAAACAAATCATCCGTTCGCAGTTCGGATTTATGGCGGTGAATTTTGTATAGAAGAAACCAAAACACCGGAAGGAAAACCTTATTTTTTAATGAATCTTCCGTATTATCTGGGAACACTATTGAATGAATACATCAGCTATTTTGTGGGAAAATATATATTAGAATAACGAAACAGAAATATAAAGGGTAATTTATTTTAGTGTTCGGTATTACATAATATTAAGCCCGTCCAACTTGGGTTCGAAAGGCAACACATTGGTTTCCATTTTTTTTAATAAATCATCGGCCGAATCGCTAATCAATATCATTTTTCTGTATTCTTCTTTCAGCAATCCTTCTTCTATCATCTTGTCAATCAATTGAATCAAAGCATCATAATAAGCATTGACATTCAGGATGCCGATGGGTTTTCTGTGCAATCCCAATTGTCCCCAAGTAAGGATTTCAAACAATTCTTCCATGGTACCAAAACCACCGGGAAGTGCGATGAAACCGTCCGATTTTTCCTGCATCAAAGCTTTTCTTAGGTGCATGGTAGAAACTGTAATCAATTCGGTTAATTTTTCATGCGCAATTTCTTTTTTCTTCAGAAATTCAGGGATGATTCCGATGATTTCACCATTTTCAGACAAAACACCCTCGGCCAATTTTCCCATCACCCCTACTTTTGCACCACCATAAATCACACTGATTCTCTGCTTGGCAAGTTTGGCTCCCAGCGCATAGGCCGTATCACCGTATATCAAATTGTCACCAATGCCCGATGCGCAAAAAACACAAATACTTTTCATAAACCTTTTCTGATGGGCGAAGTTAAAAAAAATGATTCGAACAAAATCCCGATAAAATGTTAACATCAAAAATCAATCAGCTGTAATCCTATTAGCAAAGTTTATGCAAAGCAACAAATCAATCAATTTGTCATATATTCGTAAATAAATCAAAACCCGATAAAATGAAATTTTTCCTATACACACTGCCTCTCTTTGTTGTCGGATTGCTGAATGCCCAAGATTTGAACGGTGCATGGGTCAATCAAACTGAAAATTCAAATATTCTGATTTTGATTCAGGACAATTATTTTACACGAACTGTATTTACTCCGACGGAATTTGAAGAAACCATCGGCGGAACATACAAAATTGAAGACAATCAAATCACCGTTGCACTGGAGTTTGATACCGCTTCCGAAGATTTGAGGGAATTGAATCTTAATTTTGAATTAAAGGATGATGTATTGGTAATTGATTACTTGAAATTCAATAGATTGGGTGATGGGAATGCACCGCTGGCCGGAGTTTGGAGAATCAGTGGAAGAATGCAGGGAGATAAGTTGGTTGAGATTCATCAGAGGGGGACTCGAAAAACACTGAAATTACTGACGGCTACTCATTTTCAATGGTTTGCAATCGACCCGGGGAAAAATGAATTTTATGGTACCGGCGGTGGAACTTATTCGTTTGAAAACGGAAAATATACCGAAAACATTGAATTCTTTTCGAGAGACAACAGCCGTGTGGGTGCTGCGCTCAGTTTTGACGACCGCATAGAAGACGACAAATGGATTCATACAGGACTGAGCAGCAAAGGCGACCCGATTCATGAGGTTTGGGAAAAGATTGATTGATTTTTTTGAACAAATTTCATTAAGAATAAAAATCTACATCAAAGGGCCGATGATTCTCAAGACCTTCTCAAAAAATTGTTTGGTTTTTGGCCGATTCGCCCACTTTTCGGAATCAATCTGCGTTGCATCCTCGATGTCTGACAAAAATATCTGCTGCAGCTTGGTTGCGATGGATTTGTCATAAACAATCGCATTTACTTCAAAATTCAATTCAAAACTTCTGTGGTCCAAATTGGCTGTTCCGATAATGGAAACTTCACCATCGCAAACCATGGTTTTGGCGTGGACAAATCCTTTGTTGTACAAATAGATTTTTGCGCCGGCTTTCAACAAATCGGCATAATGTGATTTTGAAACTGCGTTGACAATAGAAGAATCCGAGATTCCCGGTACCAGGATGTGAACTTCCACACCTTTTCGAATCGCAATTTGCAAGGCTGACAACAATTCTACGGTCGGTACAAAATAAGGAGTGGTGATGTATATGTTTTTCACACTGCTGTTGATTGCCTGAATATAGGTGTACAAGATTTCAGGCTGTTCGGAATCGGGTCCGCTACTGACCAATTGCACCCAATTGTCTTCCGGTGTTTCTTCATGTTTTTTGAAATAATCCAATCCGGGTTGCAGATTTTCGCCCGAACAAAAATTCCAGTCGGCCATAAAAATGCCCTGCATTCTCCAAGCGGCTTCTCCTTTGATTTTGAAGTGCATGTCTCTCCAATAAAGCTTGTTTTTCAAACGATTATCGTATTTGTCCGAAATGTTGATTCCACCAATAAAACAAGTTTCGGCATCAATAATTATGAGTTTTCTGTGGTTTCTGTAATTGATGCGGTTGGCGAAATTGATGAATGCGATTTCGTAAAACGGATAAGCCTTCACCCCGTTTTTCCGCAGTTTGGGTACCATGGTTTTTCGGATAGAACGGCTGCCAAAATCATCATAAATCAAGCGAACTTCCACACCTTCTTTTGCTTTTTCTATTAGAATTTGAGCAATTTCATTGCCTGTTTTATCATTTTCATAAATGTAATATTCTATATGGATATGATGTTTGGCAGCTTTGAGTGCTTTGATGAGTTCAGGAAATTTCTCTTCGCCGTTGAAAAGTATTTCTGTTTGATTTTTTCCGGTGGCAAAACCCAATGGTTTATGAGGATACAAGAGATTGAGTTCATAAAAATCGGGAAATTGATTTTCAAGTTCTTTTTGTGATTGCAGTCTATAGGTAGAAATAAAACGCCTGATTTCCTCGCTTCTATGGTTGTCAATAAGCAGTTTCTTTGAATAGAGTTTTTTCTTGCGGTAATTCAGCCCGACCGAAAAATAAACGAGCATCCCGATTACGGGCAAAAAAACAGTGAGTAAAATGTAGGCCGCTGTTTTGGTGGGATTGTCGGTATCGTACACGATTCGGATGACCACCAAGGTAACCAGCAGCACATACAGAATTTCAATGATAAGAATAAGATTCAATGCTTTATTTTTGAATGTCTAAATTAGCGAAAATTTCAAAGATTGAGAAAAGATTCATTTAAATTTACGCATTTAAAAATTAAAGATGTTTCAGAAAAATGATCCTAAGGTAATCAACGCCTGGAAATTTTATGATTGGGCAAATTCCGTTCATTCTTTGGTTATCGCTTCCGCAGTTTTTCCGATTTATTACGGTGCGATTACCCTTGCAGATTCGGAGACTCCGGTAAAATTTTTAGGATTTCATCCGGAAGCAGCTTTTAATTTTTCACTGGCACTTTGTTTTTTTATTGTCATTCTGATTTCGCCGGTTTTGAGTTCCATTGCGGATACCATTGGCAACAAGAAGAAATTTCTGAAATTCTTTTGTTACTTGGGTTCCATCAGTTGTATGTTGATGTTTTTCTTCACAAGTGAGCGAATTTGGTTAGGTTTACTACTCAATGTATTGGCTGGAATTGGATATTGGGGGAGCATCGTTTTTTATAATGCTTATTTACCCGAAATCACAACAGAAGACAAAGTGGACAAGGTTTCAGCCGGCGGATTTATAGTAGGATACATTGGCTCGGTTATTCTTTTGGTTTTTTGTCTTATTCTGATTCAGGTAATTGGAAAGGGAAATGAAGGATTGTTTACCCGCATCAGTTTCGTGCTTGTCGGGCTTTGGTGGATGGGATTTGCGCAGATTACATTTAGAAGATTACCCATTAATATTTATCAAAAGAAAATTCCTAAAAACATTATTCGGAGCAGTTTCAAGGAATTAATCAAGGTTTTCCGAGAATTGAACAACATCAAATCTTTGCGGATTTTTCTTGGTTCATTTTTCTTTTTCAGTTTAGGGATGCAAACCATTTTTTTGGTCGCTGCTTTGTTCGGCCAATCGGAAATTGGTTTGGGTACGGAGAAATTGATACTCACTATCTTAGTGATTCAGATTGAGGCGATTCTTGGGGCTTGGCTCTTTTCATTTTTGTCCGGAAAAATCGGAAATCGCAACACTTTACTCATCGGATTATTCATTTGGATTATCGTTTGTCTGCTTGCTTTTTTTATCAACAAAAACAGTCCGAATGCGGAAATGCAATTTTATCTGATGGCCGCTTTGGTGGGTTTGGTGATGGGGGGAATCCAGCCCTTGGCGCGTTCTACTTACGCCAAATTATTACCTGAAACGGAAGAACATACAACGTATTTCAGTTTTTACGATGTTTTCGAAAAGGCAGCTTTGGTTCTGGGATTGTTTATTTTTGGCCTATTGATTGAATTGACGGACGGAATGAAAACTTCTGCATTGGCGATGGGAGTTTCATTTTTGATTAGTTTTATAATTATGACATTCCTGAGAATGAAGAAAACAGAAGCATAGTTTAGGGCAAATTACTTTCCCTGAAATTTAAAAAAACGATGTAAAAACCTTTACTTTGTAAACAAAAAATAATTTTGAATGAATCAGTTACACTGGCATTTTAAAAATTTCAATGATTTGACTTCTACAGAATTGTATGAAATCCTGCATTTGAGAAATGAAGTCTTTGTGGTAGAACAGGATTGTATTTACAACGAATGTGATGGCAAAGATTATCATTGTTTTCATTTGTGGTGTACGCTTGAAAATAAAATCGTTGGCTACAGCCGCATCGTTCCGCCGGGCATTTCCTATGAAATACCTTCCTTTGGTCGGATTGTCAGCCATCCGGATTTCAGACATCTGAAACTCGGGCATCAGCTGATTCGTCATAACTTACAAATTATTCAGAATTTTTATCAGACGGATAATGTTAGAATCAGTGCGCAAGTTTATTTGAAAAAATTCTACGAACAATATGGTTTTCAGCAAACTTCAGAAGAATATTTGGAGGATTCTTTACCGCATATAGAAATGACAAGGCAATGAATGGCCTAATCGAAAACACTTTCCAAAACTTCATTCCATCCTTTCCAGTCATCATTCAGATTGGAATTATGAAACAAAATCGTCATTTGCCCCTTGACTTTTAGAATTTCCGATTTCAATCGTCGAAGCTCTGTTATCGCTTCTTCTTTGGATAGTTTCATATAATTTCTCATGGCAACTTCCATGGCACAAAACGGATGGATTTTCAGGGAAGTAGTAGTTTCTGCTTGCAAATCATACCATAAAAACGGGGTACAGGTTCCGGCTCTGAATCCGGTTTCATCCGCATAGGACATGGAGTAATCATCTGTAACTCCGTGCTTTAATAAGTTTCGATACGTGTTTGGGAAACTCAACTTCAGATAATGTTGACGGGATTTGGTGATGGGTTTGTTCAGTATGTTTGAAAGTCTTTGAATTTCAATTTCTATTTTTTGGGGTTGCTCATTAGAAGCATAGGAGGGATGTATGCCGTAATCCGCCCATTGGGAAATTTCTCGAATTTTATTTTGAAAATGAAGATTGTTTATCGAAATATTGGTGTCAAATTTTGCATAATCTCCCATCAACCAGAAAAAAATCATTGTGAAATTGTGCTTTTCTTTTAGTGATTTAAAATAATCAAAAGTGTCGAATGGATCTTGGGATTGATTGCTTAAGACACTTAATTTACGTTTGATTTCCTGAAAATCAAACTTTATAAAATCTTTCAGCAAGCCACCATAAATCCTTTTCCAGCCTTTGTGCTTGTATTTCCAAGCCTGGTCTATATCAGAAGTCAATATGAATTCGAATTTTCTTTTTTTGAACTCCAATTCGGGATAACGGTTTTTTAATGCATTTTGAAATTCAATGATCCAAGCATCTACAAAAGGAGTTTTATAAACCTTGTTTTCACCCGAAAAGCGGTCATGTTTATCACGATTCCCCGGCAAATATTCTTCATACCGTGAAAGCGCAAAAAAACATTTTCCGATTTCATGCAATGCCGTAAACTGAACTTTTTCGGAAATTTTATATTCAAACATTATTTCATCTGATTTCAAAAAGATTTCATCTGAAAACGGAGCTTCGGAATAATTGATTTTCGGAAAATCATAATTCTTAAATTGTGCTGAATCAGTCGTTAATTCAAATTCCAAGCCTGAAAATTCCCGCATGATAAAATCAAAAACATATTGAATTCTGTTGGTGATTTTGGGTGAATAAATCAAGATTTTTTGCATGGACAATGGAATTAAAATTTAAAGATCGCCTGAATCAGCGAAACTGTAATAGGATTTTTGGGTAATAATCACATGATCCAATACTTGAAAATCAAGGGATGCACAAGCGCGCTGGATTTTTTTGGTCAACATCAAATCGGAATGGCTGGGTTTCAGATTGCCCGAAGGATGGTTGTGAATCAAAATCAATCCGCTTGCCATTTCCTCTAATGCAGTTTTCAAAATCACGCGTACATCTACAATGGTTTGTGCGATGCCGCCAATGCTGATTCTTTCCTTTCGGGTGACCGCATTTTTCTGGTTGAGAAAAAGTACCCAAAATTCTTCGACGGACAAATCCCCGAGTTCCTTCATCAATTCAAAAGTATGTTTGCTGCTTCTGATAATCGGTTTTTCACCCAAATCCTGAACAGCTCTCCGTCTGCCGATTTCCAATGCGGTAATAATGGTTACGGCTTTGACCGGACCGACCCCTTTAAATTTGCATAAATCCTTGACTGTCAGTCTTGATAAATCATTCCAATTGTTGTCCACGGAAGCCAGAATCTGTTTGGCCAAATCGACAGCGGTTTCATCTTTGGAACCGTTTCTCAGGATGATTGCCAGCAATTCGGAATCCGAGAGTACACGATGTCCGTTGGCGAGCAACTTCTCCCGCGGTCGGTCATCTTCCGCCCAACTTTTGATGCTTTTTAGCTGATAAGACATTGCATTCAGGAATTTAAGTTTCAGGGTAAAGGTAATTATTCCGATAAAATAAAAAAAATCATGAGAAAATCAGCCGGTTTTCTCCAAAATTCCTTCCTGATATTGGAGGTTTTTGCGCCATTCAGCATAACCTTTGAAAGCCAGAATTGTGAAGACTACATATTGTAAGGATGTGATGACCAATCCTTTGTAAATAAACATCGGAATGACTATCAAATCAGCCAAAATCCAGAAAATCCAGTTTTCAATTCGTTGTTTGGCCATCAGCCACATTCCAATGAGGAAAATGGAAGTTGTGAATACATCAATCCAATTCGCCCAATCCAAATGATAAAGTCCCAAATCAACGCCTTCCCTCGAAAAATTATTTTCTATAAAAGGTTTGTAATAGTAAACAACAATCACAAGTATTAAGCTCAAAATGAACAGAATGCCTGCGTATAACCATTCTTTTTTTGTGGCTCGCGTTGCCTTGATATGTACATTGTCTTCCGTGCTTTTCGACCAGAGAATCCAGCCGTAAACGCTCATGGAAGTGTAATAAACATTGATCAAACAATCGCCGTACAAACCGAAAACAAAGAGAATGTAAACATAAAGTGCGGTAGAAATAATCCCGGTCGGATAAACCAGAATGTTTCTTCTCATCGAATAAAAAACACTCGCGATTCCTAACGTTGCCGCGATGACTTCCAAAATGATTTGATAGGTTTCGTAGGTTTTGTAAGGTTCAACTAAATAAGCTATAAAATCATTCATGATCAGCCGGTGGTTAGAATTCTGATTGATTAATTTTCGGCCAAAGGTAAAATTTATTGACAGAACCCGAAAAAATCAGAATCCAAATTATTTTGAATGAAAATCAGGCGGCATCAAAAAATCCGAAGCTGTACAAACTCCGGATTCAATTTTAAGATTTTGAAAATTCACTTAATCATCTATTCTCAAGAAATCACCTTTCAGACTGAATTCCAAATCCAATCCGTTGGTCAGTTCAACTTCATACTTTGAACGGTGTTTCTCAATTTGAGCGATTTTTTCATTCGGGAAATTTTGATTGACATAATTGACAATCGCCGGGTTGATAAATCCGGTCGGTAAGGAGGTGCCGTTGCCGTCCACTTCTTTCCAGTTGCCGTCACTGTCAAACTCAATTTTTATCCGATTTTCAAAATAAACTTCGTACTCGGTTTTTATTTTGAATTCTACGTCTTTGATTACTGAACTTACTTTTTGGTTGTTGAAATTTTTTGCTATAAATTCCTGTGCGGTCTTGGGTAAATCGTTCTGTGTAACCGAAGTTTTTTGAGCATTTAAACTCAGTCCTGTGAATAGAAAACCAATGAGTATTAAGGTTTTCAAGTTTTTAAAATAATTTTTCATCATGATTGATTTTTTACAAAATTCACGCCAAAAGCGGTAGGTTCAATGAATTTTCCTTGGAAATTAAACTTGATAACCTCAAGTGTTTCTCATCGGTATTAATATAATCTGTGTGTTTTTTATGAATTATTCCTTTCACTTTTACTTATATTTACAACGTTCAATTCAATTTCCTAATCATGAGATATTTTATATTTTTCTTCGCATTAATTTCTTCAAACCTTCTTTTTTCACAACAAAACTTTAATTCGACCTTTCAGGAAGCTGAAATTTTCGGAAATTCTGTTTTTGAAAAAAGCAATTTACTTGAAACAGATTATACGCCAACATATTATCGTTTGGAAATGAATATTGATCCGCATCAATCCGGGTTTTCAGGAAAAACCACCGTGTATTTTGAACCGGAAGAAGCCATGATTGAATTTAAAATCAATGCCAATTCCAATCTGGACATCGGAAGCATTCAGTACCACGAATCAACCATCACAGATTTTGTGCGCAATGACAATGTGTTGAGTTTGATGCTTCCCGATGAAATCCCGGCCGGACAATTGGATTCGCTTTCTGTTCAGTTTTCGGGATTTGCGGAAAGTGCAAGCGGCGTCAGATTGGCAAGCCACAACGGCGTACCGGTTTTCGCAACTTTGTCAGAACCTTGGCATGCTTCGAGTTGGTGGGTTTGCAAAGATGATTTATTGGAAAAAGTAGAAAGTATGGATGTTTTTATTACGCATCCTTCCGAATTCAAAGCCGGTTCTAACGGCAAACTGATTTCCATTACTGATGCAGGCAATGGAAATTCCATTACCCACTGGCAGCATCTATATCCGATTCCGGCTTATTTGGTGGGGGTTGCGGTTACCAATTACGTTGAATACAACAATTTCGCCACCATCAACGGCACGGAAGTTCCCATCATCAACTATCTGTATCCGGAAAGTCTTTCCCAATGGCAAACCGCACTCGATCAAGTACCTTCTTTTGTAGAATATTTCAGTGAAATCTATGGAGAATATCCCTATATCAATGAAAAATATGGCCATGCACAATGGAATTTGGGTGGCGGAATGGAGCATTCGACCATGAGTTTTATGGGTGGATTTGACTTTGGATTGGTCGCGCATGAATTGGCGCATCAGTGGTTTGGAAATAAAATAACCTGTGCAAGTTGGGCAGATATCTGGCTCAATGAAGGATTTGCAGAATATGGAGCGGGTTTGCTAAGACAGCATTTTATCAGTGAGAATAATTTCCTAAACTGGAAAGAGAACGGGATTGACTGGGCAATTTCCAGCAATGGCGGTTCGGTTTATGTTAATGAACCCAACAATGAAAACAGGATTTTTGATTATCGGCTGACTTACAAAAAGGCTTCTATGGTAGTTCATCTGATTCGCTATATATTAAATGACGACGAATTGTTTTATCAGGTATTGCAAAATTACTTGGACGATCCGGCACACGCTTATGGATACGCTGATACAGCACAATTTAAATCCAGTATAGAAGCTTCCACCGGCATGGATTGGAGTCATTATTTCGATGAATGGATTTATGGACAGGGCTATCCGAATCTGGATATTATAGTCAGTAAAAGTTCGGATTCCAATGATTTGACCGTCAGTGTTTCTCAATCCGGCTCGCATACTTCGGTACCTTATTTTCATTTTCCTTTTGAAATAGAATTTCAAGGTGCTGGTGGACAATCGGCCATTCGCAGATTTGAAATCACCGGACCGAATCAGAGTTTCACTGTAAATGATTTGACTTTCGCTACAATTGATTATTTGCCGAATCCCAATTACGACATCATTTGCAGTGTCAACAGCGCAACGTTGAACAACGTGGAAATTCAAGATAATCAAGTTCAATTGGCCATATTTCCCAATCCTGCTAAATCGGATTTCACTGTGAAAGCCGATGAAAACATAGAGGAACTCCGGGTATTTGATGTATTGGGAAAAATCGTTTTCCGACAAACAGGAATTCATCAGAATCATCTTAAAGTTGATTCAAAAAGCTGGGTCAAAGGTGTTTATATGGTACAGGTTTTCTTGAAAGATAAAGTCAAATTAGAAAAGGTTTTGTTGGAATAAATCGTTTATAAAATGGATTCACCATCCGGATTTGTGGTCAGCACATTGGACATATAATCAAAAAAAGGTCGGATGGTTTGAAAACATTCATCTACTTTCAGTGCGAAATCTTTGGAAAGTACTTCTGTGTCCGTGAAATCATGTTGAAAAATCCATTGTTTGTAATTGATTAAATCGATATTCGGATGTTCACGGCTGTATCCGGAGGGAGCTGATTTGAGTTGTTCACCTTGCATTGCACCCCAGAATTTTTTGATTTTCGGGTCGGACAAAATTGCACGAATTTCTGTTGCATCCAAATCCCATTCTTTGCGGACACGGTTCACATCTTCTTTTTCAGGTGCCCAAAATCCCACCCCGAGTAGGGAATTCCCGCCTGGTTCGATGTGCAAATAATAGCCTCCACGCAAAGCCGGTTTCCGCCGGGCGAAATGCGCTGCCAAATGATTCTTGTATGGAATTTTGTCTTTCGAGAAGCGAATGTCGCGATAAATTCTGTACATTTTGGTTTTGGCAATATCATCATGTTTTTTCATCAGATTCTCCACTTCTGCAAAGAATATTTTCATTTGAGATTCAATGATTTTGAATTCGGCTTTGTGTGCATTGAACCATTCGCGGTTGTTGTTCTTTCTTAGTTTTTCAAGAAAAACCAGGGCTTCTTTGGGAATTGTAACCATAGGCGAAAGTTAGGAAAAAGTTTTAAATCAAAGGTTTTAATCAATGTTTAAATGCATTATGAACTTGGATTTTTTTTATTTCTTTCAAATTTCCCTGAAAAGATTTTTAGCTGATACAAAATAATTATATTTGCTGACTTATGAGCACGGTAAAACCTTATTCGGATTCTGAATTAAGCAAGAAGGAGCAAGTAGAAATGATGTTTGACAACATTTCAGAAAAGTATGATTTACTGAATCATGTGTTGTCGATGGGGATTGATGTAAGATGGCGAAAAAAGGTGATAAGATCTGTAAGGAAATTCAATCCGGAGACCATTTTGGACATTGCAACGGGTACCGGTGATTTGGCGATTCAGCTGGCAGATTCGACCACGGCAAAGATTACAGGATTTGATTTGTCGGCCGGAATGCTCAAAATCGGAAAGAATAAAATCGAAGAGAAAGGACTCAGCAATCGGATTGAAATGATTCAGGGCGATGCCGAGAGCATGCCTTTTGCTGATGAATCTTTTGATTGTGCGACGGTGGCATTTGGTGTGAGAAATTTTGAAAATTTAGAAAACGGGTTGAATGAGATTTATCGGGTCTTGAAGCCGGGCGGAAAATTTGTGATTTTGGAGTTTTCACAGCCGCAATCTTTTCCGATGAAACAATTGTATTCGTTTTATTCTAAAAATATTTTACCGAGAATCGGAAAGCGGATTTCCAGGGATGAGCGTGCTTACACCTATCTTCCGGAGTCGGCAAGTGTCTTTCCTTCGGGTGAAAAAATGAAAAATATTTTAAAAAAATCAAATTTCTCTAAAATAACAGATAAAAAACTTACTTTTGGCATTGCAAGCATTTACGAGTGCTTAAAATAATTAAATTAATTTTTCGTTTGAAAGGGTATATGAAAAATTTTCTGGCATTAACTTTATTTTTATTGGCACTTAGTTCTTTCGGTCAATTCCGGCCAAACAACGACATCACATGGTACAGAGATGAGTTTGACGACAAACAGTTTAGTTGGGGGTACTTCCTCGGAACCAATCTGATGGTTTTCAAAGTCGTACCTGATGATCCGGGCATCAGCGAGCAAGGGATGATTTATCTTCGTCAAAGCAATAAAATCGGATTTTCGGTCGGTTTGATGGGTAAAATGAAGCTTTCTAAAAATTTCGATTTAAAAATGGAGCCGGGCATCCATTTTGCGCAACGGGATTTGTATTTCGGAAACCTCACAACAGAAACGGATAGCTTGAGAGAGGTGAAATCCACTTATTTAGATGTGCCGATTCTCCTGAAATTTCACGGAAACCGTTGGGCCAATACGCGGCCATACATCCAGGCCGGATTCGGATACATGGTTAATCTACAATCCAACGAAGCTAAGAAAGAGGACAATCTTCAGGATATTTTTCGGATGAAAACCCATAACCTGAACTGGCAGTTTGAGATGGGAATAGAGTTGTATTTCAAGAAATTTAAACTGACGCCTTCGCTGAAAGGAATCTTCTTGTTCAACAACGAATTGGTGCCAGATAATCCGGATACACCCCCCATGTGGACAGGAACACTCAAATCGCTTTCTACAAGGGCGTTTGTGTTTTCGCTCAAATTTGAATAAAAATTAAATCATAAAAAAATCCCGCTTTTCGGCGGGATTTTTTAGTTGAAAATTATATTGTGAATTAATATCTGTAATAATCCGGTTTGAAAGGTCCCTCCACAGGAACACCGATGTATTCAGCTTGCTCCGGAGTTAGTTTCTCCAATTCAACCCCTAATTTTTTTAAGTGTAGGAAAGCCACTTTCTCATCTAATTTTTTGGGCAGGGTATACACTTTGTTTTCATATTTATCAGCATGATTCCAGAGTTCAATTTGAGCCAATACCTGATTGGTAAATGAGTTGGACATAACGAAACTCGGATGTCCTGTGGCACAACCCAAATTCACCAAACGACCTTCTGCCAATACAATAATGTCCTTGCCTTCAATGTTGTATTTATCAACCTGTGGTTTGATTTCGAGTTTGGTATCGCCATAGTTTTTATTCAACCAAGCCATATCAATTTCAGTATCAAAATGACCAATATTGCACACAATGGTTTTGTCTTTCATCTTTTTAAAATGTTCTCCTCGGACAATCCCGTCATTGCCGGTGGCAGTGATAACGATGTCAGTATTTTCAATCACGGTTTCAAGGCGTTTTACTTCATAACCGTCCATAGCGGCTTGCAGCGCACAAATCGGATCTATTTCAGTAACCGTGACTATGGCTCCAGTTCCGCGGAAAGAAGCAGCGGTTCCCTTGCCGACATCACCATAACCGCAAACCGTCACTCTTTTTCCGGCCAGCATCAGGTCAGTTGCGCGGCGAACAGCATCAACAGCGGATTCACGGCATCCGTATTTGTTGTCAAATTTGGATTTGGTAACTGAGTCATTCACATTGATTGCCGGGATGGGCAGGGTATTTTCTTTTTCGCGGTGATACAATCGTAAAACTCCGGTTGTGGTTTCTTCCGATAATCCGCGTATATTTTTAACGAGTTCGGGATATTTGTCCAAGACCATATTGGTCAAGTCGCCGCCATCGTCCAGAATCATATTTAGGGGTTGGCGGTCTTTTCCGAAAAACAAAGTTTGTTCGATACACCAGTTAAACTCTTCTTCCGTTTCACCTTTCCATGCGTAAACCGGAATTCCGGCTGCTGCGATGGCTGCGGCTGCATGATCTTGGGTTGAAAATATATTGCAGGAAGACCAAGTGACTTCGGCACCGAGTTCTACCAATGTTTCAATCAGCACCGCAGTCTGAATTGTCATGTGAAGACAACCGGCGATTCTTGCACCTTTCAAGGGTTTTTGATGTCCGTATTCTTCACGGAGTGCCATCAGGCCCGGCATTTCAGCTTCAGCGAGTTTAATCTCATTCCGTCCCCATTCGGCCAGAGAAATATCTTTTACCTTGTAAGGAATGTATGCAACATCTGTACTCATATCTTATTAATTTTTCTAAATTTGAACTTTCCAATATTTAAGATTGCAAAGTTACAAACTAATTTATCAAAGCAGAAATGCCATTAATCAATTCTCCATATAATGATGAACTTACGCGAATCGTCTGCTGGAAACTGACGGAGACGGACGAAGATCTGTTGGAATATTTACAATTGAATCCCTATCGGATTATGAAATACATGACACTCTCCGCCAAGCAGGGTAGAGAGTATCTCGGGCTTCGGGCGTGTCTGAAAGCTTTGAATCTGGATTTTGAGGTGTATTATAAAGCGAATGGGAAACCGTATCTTCCGGCCAGTCGCCAGCTTTCCATCAGTCATTCTTTTGATATGGTCTGCATTGGTTTAAGTCAATATTATATAGGTGTGGATATAGAGAAATGCAGGCCTGAAAAAATTTTGAATATCAAAAGGAAATTTATCAGAGAAGATGAAGATGCGTGGATTCCGAAAGCACAGGAAGAAATATATCTTCAGATAATTTGGGGGATTAAGGAAGGGTTGTACAAATTGACCGGCGGTACGCTTTGGAATTTTTTAAATCATTATAAGGTGGAGCCTTTTGAATTAATTGAGAATTCACCCATTCCTTGTTGGATCTCAGATGAAGTGATGAGCCGTAAATTTGAAGCTTATTATACGGTCATTGAGAATTATTTTTTGATTTGGGTATTGAACAAGCATTAGAATTCAATGAAACAAAAAAAGCCATCCGCAAGATAAATTTTGGAAGGCTTTTCTGAATGTTATAAAATGAAGTTTTTTGACTTATTGGATTTTAAATTCAAACGGCATTCTGAGTTGAATACCATTGTATTCTTTTATGGCTTTTAGTTGTTGGTAAATTTCAAAATACTCATCTCCCAATTCTTGTTGTATTTTTAGTTCTTTGCTGTTCACGCCATATTCACTAAGTATGACTTTCCATCCCATCTCTTTGATTGGATAATTTGTAATGGAGTAATCATCAAGATCCGCTTTTGCTGCTGCTGCCATCACTGCATCCTGCAAGTTTCCAAACCGGTCAATCAATCCGATTTTCAAGGCCTGAGTACCCGACCAAACCCGACCACCACCAATGGAATCAACTTGTTCGAAGGTTTGGTTTCTTGCTTCGCTGACATGGTTGACAAAAATCCGGTAAATGTTTTCTGTCATTTCTGTCATGGTTTTGAGCTCATGCTCACTCATGGGTTTGAAAATGGTTTTCAGGAAATTCGCATTTTCATTGGTACTCACGTAATCAGTTGTCAGACCAATATTATTGACTAATTTCTTTGCATTAGGAATCATTCCCAACACCCCAATGGAGCCAGTGATTGTATTCGGGCTGGCAAAAATCGAGTCAGCAGCCATGGATATATAATAACCGCCCGATGCTGCCACATCGCCGAATGAAACCATGATTGGCTTGTGTTTATGCAATTCCCGGAGTTCATATAGAATTTCTTCGGAAGCGTCTGCACTTCCTCCCGGAGAATTAACTCTCAGCACTACGGCTTTAATATTTTTATCATTTTTGATGTCCCGAATGGCTTTCTTATAAACTTCGGATTGTATCCCTGAATATCCGTCTCCTTGCGAAATTGCACCGGAAGCATAAAGTATCGCAACCTGATCTTTGGAAGATTGTTTTTTCAGGTTTTCTGTATATTTTGAAAGACTAACCGTGTATTTATCAACTATATCTTGAAGTTTTTCGTCTTCTTTTACTGTTTGCCCTAATTTATTAAGTATAAATTGGTCGTACTCAGGTTCTTGATAAATTGCGTCAATCAAATTGTATTTAAGTGCTGAAGATGGATTGTAGCTGTATAGACTGTCCACATAAGTGTTTAATTGCGCTAAAGGTATATTTCTGGATTTGGCAACATCTTCGGATAAATTATTCCAAATATCTTTGAGTAGTAAATCCAATTGCTCTTTGTTTTCAGGAGACAAATCATCGCGCATAAACGGTTCAACTGCAGATTTATAAGCACCATGACGAATGACTTGAAAATCAATTCCGTATTTATCACCAAAATTCTTAAAAAACATGACCTCCGTACTCAGCCCTTGCAACATGGCTGTACCCAGAGGATTCTGGAAAATTGAATCGGCAACCGAGCTCAATATGTACGCACTCTGACCGGAATTGTGAGAATAGGCATAAATAAATTTACCACTTTCTTTGAAATCCAGCAGTGCGTTTCTTATGTCACTGAGTTGGGTCAAACCACCATAAAATGATTCGGCTTTGATGCTGATACCCTTAATTCTATCATCGGTTTTCGCTTCATGAATGGATTGCAGAATGTCGCTTAAATAAAAGGTGTCAGTTGTTTGGGATGAGAATAAATTAATTTCTTCATCCATTGTACTTTCCTTGATTTGTGAATTAAAGGATAATTCCAATACCGAACCCTCCTTGATGCCACTACTCTGAAATAAACTACCAATCATTGACATTGCGGCAAAAGCACCCAGTACAAAAAATACCAGTAAGAAAGTAAAAACATTTCCAATAACGACGGTGAAAATATTGCCAAAAAACTTTTTCATTTTTGAATATATTTATAATATTGTTCAATATGTCGATGAATACAGTTGTTTTGTTACTTGGATCTAATTTAAAAGATAAAAATAAAAATCTTTTAAAAGCTAAATATTTGATAGAGAGTAGAGTGGGGGAAGTTGTTGCGATGTCAGAAATTATTGAAACTGAACCCGAAGACTACATTTCCGTGCATCATTTTCTTAATCAAACCTTAAAAGTGGAAACGATGTTGTCCCCCATAGAAACGCTGAATATGATTAAAGAAATTGAGACAGAAATGGGTAGGTTGTATTTGGTTGATAGTCAGCGTTATCAGGATAGGTTGATTGATATAGATATATTGAATTTCAATGCGTTGAGGTTTGAATGCAAAATTTTGACAGTTCCACATCCACAGAATTTCACAAGAAATTTCATAAAATTATTAAGGAAATACTTTTAAATTGAATTAATTTATTACATTTGCCCAAACAATTACAACTAAAAAGAAGATAGTCTTCATAAGGAAAATCAAGTAAGTAACCTACCAAAAAATAATCTATGAAAAAAAAATTCCTACTCTGTTTAACGTTTATTTTGTGTATATCATTCAGTTTTGCACAAAGTTCTGGAGATCCTTACAACATTAACGGTCGTAAATATGAAAAATTCACCAATGACCAAAAGCATTTTAATGATTGGTACATTTCACTTTTTGGTGGGATAAATGCACTTCAAAGTTCTGACTTGATTAGTTTTAGACTTTTTGCTGATGGTGAAAAGTTTTTTACGCCTGGATATGATTTAAGCCTTGGTGTTACAAAAGAGGTGACACATGCCGTAGGGCTAAGTTTAATGGGACAATATGGAAAGACAAGCCAAAAAGGTGCTTTAAGAAACAATTATTTAGACTTTCCGGCAGGAACTTGGGTCGAAGCCAAAACCCAATACTTTGGTTTTAGTTTTATGGGGGATTTAAACCTGAGCATGTTGTTCCGAAGAATTGATAACAATTCAAAATTCAATTGGGCATGGCATGCGTATGTGGGTGCTGGATTCTTAGGATATGAAATTGATAGAAGAATGAATCCAGTGAATGGAGAACCTACTCCCTGGGCTGCTGTAAATGATGTAAGCATGAATGATATGTCATTTTATGGACAAATCGGAACAGGTTTAAGACATAAACTCAGCAAGCATTTTGATTTGGAAATGAGATTGATGTATGTACTCTCCGGAGATGAATCTTTTGATGGGTCAGGAGAGTATTCTAATAATGCAACGGGATGGACACTACCAAGTAATAAACCTGACCATGATGATAATATGTTCACATTATCTTTAGGTCTTCATTGGAAAATCGGTCGTCATGATGAGTCACTTCAGTGGTATGATCCTCTAAAGAGATCTACAATTGCTGCTGTAGGTGCTGAAATGACACCTTGCCCTGATGAAGATGGCGATGGGGTTTGTGATTTGTACGATAAGTGTCCACAAACTCCGGAAGGATTGGCTGTTGATGGTGCGGGTTGTCCATTGGATACTGACCGTGATGGTGTGCCAGATTCAATAGATGAATGTCCGACAATTCCTGGTCCTCCGACCAATAATGGATGTCCGCTACCGGTTGTAGAAGTTAGTATTGGTTCAATTGCAACTGTGCTTTCTGACGCCATTCAAGGAATTGAATTTGATTATGACAGTGATGTTATCCGAACTGTATCATATACAAAATTAGATGCCGCCGTTAACATTCTGGAAGCACACCCTACTTATAGATTCTATGTAGAAGGGCATACAGATGCTGCGGGAAGTGTGGTATATAACCAAGGATTGTCTGAAAGAAGAGCAACTTCAGTTGTGAGATATCTTGTAAACAAAGGAATTCCTGCCAGTCAGTTGGTTCCGGTTGGAAAAGGTAAAACAGACCTTAAATGGCCTGAGTGTGATCCGACTTCAAATTGTCCTGCATGGAAAAACCTTGAAAACCGTCGTGTAATCTTCAAACCATTCGGAGAAGCGGTGGAAGGATTAGAATATCAACAATAGAAATACATTAAAGTATAATATTAAAAAAAAAAGGATGTCCAAGTGGCATCCTTTTTTTGTTGCCTATGGTTTTGAATGACTTAGAATAAATTTAGCCCAGCTCAATTCTTCGCAATTGGATAATATAGATATTGAAGTATTATGCAGCTTTACAGCGATGTAGTGCTATGTGTGACTTCAACAGCGTTGAATACTGGAAACAATTAAATATGACAGCTTTTACAATCAGAAATATATTCTTTCAGAGAATATTTTGCTTAGAAAAGTTTATTTATTTGGGGAAATATTAAAAAAATCATTTTGAAACAAAAAGAAATGATTTACCCCTTTTGTTAAAGAGTCTTGGAGAAATTATACTGTAAAAAAAGTAGGGTGAATTGAGATAAACTCAATGTGCTTTTCTGCACCAAACGCGCCATTGCACAGCAAAAGAACCGGGATAATTTCTTCGGATTCTTCGTAGGTCTGAGGCAGCTGAATTCCTTGTGAAATAGTCGCCTACAAGGATTCGATAGTCAGGGCTGGCATAAACTAACTCCGGTGTCAAATCAGGATATTTATCAGCAAATTCACTTCTGACTTTTTCGGCCGCATTCCTGTCTTTGGTATAGAAAATCTGAATTTTATAACCCATGATTTTATTTTGTTTGGCGCATCTTTCTTCTGGTGTCAGCGGAGTAGAAGGAGAAGGGCCTTTGGGAGGTGTACAGTTTTCTTTTTCTATCAGGAATTCTTTTAGTTTTGAATCCAACCGGATTATAAAACTCCCACCGTTGACTGAATCATGGACAACCGTTAGCATCTGCTTGTCTGCCGATAATTCATCCATTATTTCATTTTGGGCAAATGTTGCTCCACAGAAAAGGAGTATTAAGATTGAAAGCTTGTTACGCACCATAATTAAACAACCTGATTATTTTACAAATATAAGTCAGAATCTATATTTACCAATGAATTCAAATAAATTTAGACTTTTGCCTATCCGAAATCTAACGCTGTTTTTACTTAAATATTGAAAGTCTGATGGTTTAACAGATAAATTATTTAGAAGCATTTTAAATTAAATGAAATTCGCAACTTCCTGTCGAAAACGTTATGATTTTGTTAAGGTTTGAGCCTATTTTTGTCAAGTTAAAAAATCGGTTTTTAACATTCATGGTTGAACTCAATGTTTAATAAATGAAGTCAAAACTTTACAGTAAAATTAAATTTCTGGGTGTAGTATTGGTGGTTACCGCCTTTACCTTTTCTTATTCTCAGGATACGCCTAATCCGCAAGATTCACAGAATGAAACCTCGACATCCGAAACTTCCGGCGATTCCGGCGACGAAATTAAAGGAGATTTGGCTCATGGCTTGGAACTCTTTCAGCAACACTGTACGGCTTGTCATAAGATTGATGGTGCCATGGTGGGGCCTGAATTAAGGAATGTCGTTGCTCGTGTCAAAGAAGAAGGAGGTGTAGGCAGACAGTGGTTGCATGACTGGATTAAGGATAATGCAGCGTTGCGTGAATCCGGCGATAAATATGCCATCGAGGTTTACGAGAAAAACAACAAAATCCCAATGTTGGCATTTCCTACTTTGAGCGAGCAGGATATTGACGATATACTGGCTTATACAAGCGATCCGGAAGGGGGGCAAAAATTAGCCGATGAAGCAAAAGCGGCAAAAGCAGCGGCTGCGGCTGAAGCTACGCCAGCGGCTCCAAGTGGTGTCAGTTTGCCAACCGGAGTTATCATTGCCGGTTACATCATTTTAGGCTTATTGCTTTTATTCGTATTACTACGTTTAAGTTCCTTGATAAGAATGATTAGAAAAGGACCTTACGAATACAACCCTGAAGTTGATAACTTAGGAAATTCTTTTGCGAATTTCATCAACAGAAACTCAAAACTTACAGCTGGTGTTTTAGGATTGCTGGCCTTGGTTGCGCTTTATGGGCTATGGATTTTCATGTTCAACATCGGTGTGGACAAAGGTTATCAGCCCCAACAACCGATATATTTCTCGCATCAGGTACACGCAGGTGTTCAGGGAATTGATTGTCAATTCTGTCACTCAAGTGCTAAATATGGAAAAGTTTCAGGAATTCCATCCCCAAATCTTTGTATGAATTGTCACAAATCCATCAACGAATATCGGGGTGATTACTATGAAGAAGAGTTGGTGAGCAGCGGAAGGTTTGCTAATGCTGATCAGGTTAAAGATTTTTATACCGGAGAAATTCATAAAATGTATGATGCGATCGGTTGGGATCCGGAACAGGCTGCTTTCACTGGGGAGCAAAAACCCATTGAATGGGTTAGGATTCATAATATGCCCGATTTTGTGTATTTCAGCCACGAGCAGCACGTTGTGGCAGGAGAACAGGCAATTCTGAAAGCAATCAAAGATCAGACAATTCCAAATTCCAAAGAATTGAATCTACCTGACAACAGTCAAGTATGCTTTGCTTGTCATGGTGATGTTCCGAAAATGGATGAATTAAAAATGGCCAACGACTTTACGATGGGCTGGTGTGTGGAATGCCACCGCAATACAGAAGTGGATATGACCAATGGATATAACAGTCAGTATTATGCCGATCTTCATGAAAAACTGAAAAAGGAATATGGAGAAGGCACCAAAATTACGGTGGATGCCATCGGAGGTTTGGAATGTGCAAAATGTCATTATTAAATATTAAATTTAACAGAGGTATCAATGGCTTCTAAAAAAAGATATTGGAGAAGTTTCGAAGAGTTAAGTAATCCTAATTTATCTCAAGAACTAACAACGAAAGAATTTGTCGATGAGATTCCTGTAGAAGATTTACTGGGAAATGAGAAGGTAATGACTCAGGTGAAAACTTCCAGAAGAGACTTTTTGAAATTATTGGGTTTCAGTACAGCAGCTGTTACATTGGCCGCTTGTGAACAACCCGTAATCAAATCAATTCCTTATGTGGTGAAACCCGATGATGTGACGCCTGGCGTTCCTACTTTTTATGCATCATCCATGTATGACGGCTACGATTATGCCAATGTACTGATCAAAACCAGAGAAGGAAGACCTATTAAAATAGAACCGAACCGTTCAGCCAAATATTTCGGCTCAACCAATACGAGAGTGCAGGCATCATTACTTTCTTTATATGATTCTGAAAAAGTTTTGGGGCCTTTGGTGAGAGAAGACAAGAACTTTGGAACAATTTCATGGGCTGATTTGGATAACAGGGTAAAAGAGAAATTAGACGCAGTCGGAAACAAGAAGATAGTGATTCTAACTTCATCGCTGCCCAGTCCCACTACGCATAAATTGATAGCTGAATTTAAAGAGAAATATCCAACCACAGAACATGTGGTATATGATGCTGTGAGCTATTCTCCGGCATTAGATGCAGCAGAAGAAATTTTCGGACAGCGTGTGCTACCATTCTATGATTTAACCCAATCAGAACTGATTGTTTCCTTCAATGCAGACTTTTTGGGAGATTATAACGGTGGTGGATTAGAACACCAATATGCACAAGCTCGCAGACCCGGTCAGAATATGCTCAGACATATTCAAGTTGAAACCAATTTGTCTTTGACTGGTTCCAATGCTGATATACGCTATCCGATGAAACCGACCGATGTCGAAAGAACACTTGCCGAGGTTTACAATGGATTGACAGGGAGTACTTCAGATGAAGTAGCGGCTGAAATTGTGAAACAAATCAAAAGCAAAGGAAGTAAAGCAGTTGTATTTGCCAACGGCAGTAAAGAGGCGCACAAATTAGCCTATGTAATCAACGGATTGATTCATTCCAATGCGGTTTCAAAATCCAAAGTGAATTTGCTGAAACAATCCAATGATGCTGATTTTAACCAGTTCTTGGCAGATGCCAAAGCCGGAAATGTAGATGTGTTGATTATGCACAACGCCAATCCGGTCTATAATCATCCGAAATCTGAGGAAATAATCCTTGCCCTTTCAAGAATTGGTTTGAAAGTAGGAATGAATGCAAAATTAGATGAAACAGCGAAATTGATGAATCTGATTGCGCCTTCACCCAATTGGTTGGAGTCATGGGATGATTTTCAACCTGCCACGGGAATTTACTCCTTGCAGCAACCGACCATTCAGCGAATTTTCCATTCCAGACAATTTCAGGATTCTTTGTTGAACTGGATGGGATGGGTTGACCCAAATGCGGAAATGGAAAAGGAAATCGCTTCCAAGGAACTACCTATGCCAAAACCGGCCAATCAGCAACCGACTTCTAACTATTATAAATATTTGAAATCCAATTGGGAGTCTTCGATACTTCCAAAAATGGGATACAAATTCAATCAAGCACTTTATAACGGTTACAATGAAACAAATGAATCTGCTGGATTAACCATTATCGGAAATGCTGACGCTTCCAAATTATCCGGCGGAAAAGCCAATGAATGGGAACTTCAGCTTTATACCAAACCAGGAATGGGAGACGGAATTCAGGCCAATAACCCATGGTTACAGGAGTTTCCGGATCCGATTTCAAGAGTGTCCTGGGATAATTACGTAACATTAAACCCGGCTGACGCAGAAAAGCTGAACATCAAGATTTCTGAAAATGCAAACGTTAAAAACGGACGAATGCAGTTTGACGGTGATTATGTAAACCTTAGTTCAGGTGATACGACCGTTGAAAAAGTTCCGGTATTCATTCAACCCGGACAAGCATTGGGGACAATTGGTCTTGCCTTGGGGTATGGACGAAGTCGTGGCGGAAAAGTTTGTGATGGCGTTGGCGTTAATGCTTTTCCGTTGTACAAAAACGGAAATCTGAATGTAACAGATATTAAAATTGAAAGAGCATATATAGGTGAAAAACACGAATTTGCCTGTATGCAAATGCAGAACACATTGATGGGGCGTTATGAGATTGCCCGGGAAGCTACCTTGTCCGATTTCATCAACAAACCGGTTGCAGAGTGGAATAAACAGTCTGTTATGCCGACATGGAGAGGCGTTTCACCCGAAAAAGAAGTAGATATTTGGCGTGCTTTTGATGAAACCATCGGTCCGCATTTTAATATGTCCATCGATTTGAATTCCTGTACCGGATGCGGCGCTTGTGTCGTTGCCTGTCAGGTCGAAAATAACATACCTGTTGTAGGAAAACAGGAAATGAGAAGATCGAGAGATATGTATTGGTTGAGAATCGACCGATATTATTCCGATACAACTCACAATACCCGAACCCAGAAAGTAGCCTTGGAAGGTAAAGATTATCTGAAAGAAGGAGAAAACAGAGAGGCAGCCTTGAAAGGTGCTGAACCAATGACAGAAGCGGATCAGTACAGATTGTTGATTAAACCTGAAGCAGAAAACCCAGATGTAGTTTTCATGCCTATGCTTTGTCAGCATTGTAACCATGCTCCTTGTGAAACGGTTTGTCCGGTTGCAGCTACCTCACACGGTCGTCAGGGACAAAATATGATGGCTTACAACCGTTGTGTGGGAACGCGTTATTGTGCAAATAACTGTCCATACAAAGTCAGAAGATTTAATTGGTTTAATTACGCTTTGAATGACAAATTCAATTACCACATGAATGATGACTTGGGCAGAATGGTACTCAATCCGGATGTAGTGGTGCGTACCAGAGGCGTTATGGAGAAATGCTCTTTCTGTATTCAGAATACACAATCAGCTATTCTGAAAGCTAAAAAAGAAGGCAGAAGAGTAACTGACGATGAATTTAAGGAAACTGCGGCATGTGCTTCAGCTTGTCCTTCCGGAGCAATCGTGTTTGGCGATGTCAATGACAGCCATAGTGAGGTCAAAGCATTGAGCAAGGATAAGAGAGTTTATCGTGCTGTGGAAGAATTGGGTACAAAACCAAATATTTTCTATCACGTGAAAATTAAAAATGCCTGAGCAGGTTAATGTTTAATTATAGAAACAGATAAAAGAAGTATGTCACATCATTACGAATCACCGGTTAGAGATCCTTTGGTTTATGGCAATAAGTCCTATCATGATATTTCTGTTGACATTGCTTATCCGATAGAGCATAAAGCAGGTAAATTATGGTGGATTTCATTTACAATCGCCATGATTACCTTCCTCTTTGGATTGGGATGTATTACCTATACCGTAGGAACAGGAATCGGAACCTGGGGACTTAACAGAACCATTGGATGGGCTTGGGATATTACCAACTTTGTTTGGTGGATTGGTATTGGACACGCAGGAACTTTGATTTCTGCCGTGTTGCTCTTATTCCGTCAACGCTGGAGAATGTCTGTGAACCGTTCTGCTGAGGCGATGACCATATTTGCTGTTGTAATGGCAGCCATTTTCCCTGTCATACACATGGGAAGACCATGGTTGGCTTATTGGGTATTCCCAATTCCAAATCAATTTGGCTCTTTTTGGATAAACTTTAATTCAGCCTTGCTTTGGGACGTATTTGCAATTTCAACTTATTTCTCAGTTTCGGTTGTATTCTGGTACATGGGCTTGTTGCCTGACTTTGCCATGGTTCGCGACCGTGCCACCAAACCGTTTTCAAAGAAAATGTACAGCATCATGAGTATGGGCTGGGGAGGTAAGGCCAAGCACTGGCAGCGACATGAAGAGCTTTCACTCGTCTTGGCCGGATTAGCTACACCATTGGTGTTTTCAGTACACACCATCGTATCTTTTGACTTCTCCACTTCGGTGATTAAAGGTTGGCACTCCACAGTATATCCACCATACTTTGTTGCCGGAGCTATCTTTTCAGGATTTGCCATGGTGCAAACCCTCTTGGGGGTGATGCGTAAAGTGATGCATCTGGAAGATTATGTAACCCGGGGACATATTGAGGTAATGAATAAAATCATCCTTGTAACCGGCGGTATGGTGGCGATTGCTTATGCTTCCGAATTCTATGTGGGATGGTATTCCGGCAGCCGTTATGAAGATTTTACTTATTTCTCACCGGGTGCGGCCGTTGGTCCGTATTGGTGGGCATTCTGGGCGTTGATAGCTTGTAATATTTTAATCCCATCTCTATTATGGATCAGAAAAATCAGAAGGAGTTTCTTTTGGAGTTTCATCATATCCATCGTAGTGAATATTGGGATGTGGTTTGAGCGTTTTGACATTATTGTTGTCAACCTTTCCAGAGACTATCTGCCGGCGGGTTGGACGATGTTTATGCCAACAGTAATTGATGTAGGTACATTTATCGGTACAATTGGATTCTTCTTTGTACTTTACTTACTGTATGCACGTTCATTCCCGGTAATTTCACAGGCAGAATTGAAAACGATTTTGAAAACATCAGGAGATAATTACAAAAAAACACATACAGAAGAAGATCATCATGAGCACTAAAATAATTTACGGTTTATACGGCGATGACGATGATTTGCTGAAAGCGGTGGACGCTTTCAAGAAAGACGGAATCGACATCAAAGAGGTTTATACGCCTTTTCCCGTTCATGGTTTGGATACAGCACTTGGACTGAGAAAAACGAGAATCTCCGATTTGGCTTTCTTCTATGGCGTTTACGGAACTTTATTGGCATCGGTGATGACATGGTACATGATGAATCACGACTGGCCGCAAAATATTGGAGGTAAACCCGCTTTTACCTGGTTTGAAAATATGCCGGCTTTTGTTCCGATAATGTTTGAATTGACAGTATTTTGTGCGGCTCACTTGATGTCATTGACCTTCCTGACCAGAAATAAATTGTATCCGGGAGGAAAAGCACAGAATCCGGATCCAAGAACCACAGATGATAAATTCCTGATGGAAATTGAATCCGATGACGTAGAGAGAATTAAAACAGCATTTATCAATACAGGTGCCGAAGAGGTTACAGTAAGAGATTTAACCACGGTTTAAAAAAAGAGAAATGAAAAAGGAATTCTTATATTTTACATTATTCAGTTTCGCAATACTGATGACATCTTGTTCGGACAAGAAACGCGACCCCAGTATTGTATTTATGCCTGATATGTATTATCCGGTGGCTTATGATCCCTACATGGAAGCGAATTTTGAATATTGGCCGGAAAGAGCTGATAAAAGTTCCAACGTCGGATTGTTTTATTCCAATAACAATACTTCGCTTTGGCCGGTTGAAGGAGCAGTACCAAGGACGGATGAGCAAATGATTCTTCCTTGGGAATTAAGAAATACGCTTGACGATTATAATCGATCAAAACTGATGGTAACTTCCCCGCTTGACCCTTCAAAAAAAGCAGCAAACTTGGAAAGAGGACAAAAATTATATGATCAGAACTGTGCCGTTTGTCACGGTACTGCCGGTGATGCTCAAGGCTCCATCGTGAAAAGCAACGCTTATACAGGGGTTCCGACTTATGCGGAAAGAGAATTATCTGTTGGTTCGGTGTATCATGTGATAATGTACGGCCGAAATGCAATGGGTTCTTATGCTCCCCAGTTGAACGAAGTAGATCGATGGAGAGTTGCAGAATATGTAATGGAAAAATTTAAGGATGTGAGAGTAGCTTCTTCATACGGTAGTCAAACGACTGCACCCGTTGTGATGAACCTGCCTACAGATCCGATGGATGAAAATACGGAGAACACAAATCAATAATATATTAAGGAACAAAGATTATGCAATATACTTTTTCTCCAAGATTGAAAATGGCCTCGCTTGTACTGATAGTTCTCGGTGCCATCTTGTTTGGAATCGGAATGTACCTGAACTGTCAGGATCAGGCTGACCCGAATTATATTACGGATATGGTTAAGAATAATCCCCAAGTTTTTTATGGAGATTATCAGACACTTGAATATCAAGCCTTGAATACGCACGAATCCATGATGCATCATTGGGAAGTACAGGTTCAAAATAGGCCTTGGGCTGCATTTTTGACAGCTGCTTATTTTGCTTTTGGAATTGCTGGTGCCGCTTTATTTTTCCTTTGTGTACAATTTGCTGCCAATGCCGGATGGCCGGTGGTCATTTCCCGTGTGATGGAAGCCATTACAGCTTTCATTCCGATAGGTGGTATCATGGTGCTGATTGTGATTTTTGGGGCTGCTTTTGGAATGAATCATCTGTATCACTGGATGGATCCGAGTCTGACTGACCCGAACAGCCCGCATTATGATATTTATGTGGCATCTAAATCAAAGATTTGGCTGAATGTTCCCGGTTGGATTATCAGAAGTGTGATTTATGTCGTACTTTGGACAGCTCTTGCTGTTTGGATGCGCAGAATCACCAAACAAATGGATGAAGCAAAAGGAGACAGACCTACTTATGAGAAATTATACAAACGTGCTGTAATCTGTGTGGTGCTTTATTCACTTTCAGTACCTGCCATTGCTTGGGACTGGGTGATGTCCTTGGATCCACACTGGTATTCTACATTGTTCATGTGGTATGGCATGGTGAGCCATTTGGTTTCTGCCGTTGCAGTGATTGCGATTATGTCTATTTATCTGAAAAGAAAAAATGCTTTGCCGTTGTTTAATGACAACCACCAACATGATTTGGGCAAATATATTTTCGGATTCAGTTTGCTTTGGACGTATCTGTGGTTTTGTCAGTTCATGCTTCAGTGGTATGCGGGCATTCCGGAAGAAGTACAGTATTTCCAGCAAAGAAATCATCAGTATCCGGGTTATTATTGGATGTTGTTGGTTAACTTCTTGTTGGTATTATTGGTAATGACCAGTTCCAGTATCAAGCGAGTTCCAAAGTTGGTATTTTGGATGTCATTCATTGTTATCGCAGGACATTACTGGGATTTTTATAATCAGATTATGCCGGCTTCTGTAGGTGGATTCCATAATTTCGGTTTCCTTGAAATTGGTGCGGTATTATTGGTTGCCGGTGTATTTACTTATGTGATATTTGACAAGGTGAGTAAACTCAATTTGGAACCGAAAGGAAACCCATTGTTCCACGAATCAAAAATTTACGAATATCCTTTCTGATAAGGAGCTAAATAATTTTACAAAAAAGGAATCCACAGGGGTTCCTTTTTTTATTTGTAAATTGTTCGTTTGAAAATATTGTAGGATGAAATTTCGTTTTAATATCTTTTAGTTTGACTTTAAGCAATGAAAACATTACATTTAACAAAAATTTTATCGATGAACATCCGGGTTTTATGGATTGGACTACTCGCCCTCATGATTATTTCCTGCAATGAGAAGCCTGTCGAACCGCAGTCAGAAACGCCTGAGACGGTGGAAATTGTTGTGGAAAAACCGGTCGTCAATGTCCCAATGAAAGAGGTGACATTAGATTCTGTACAAGCCAACCGTTTGGCGGAGTTGCCTTTTCGATGTTTACAAATCCAATATCCCAACAAAACCGGGCAGGTTTTGAGTGATTCCGCTGATTTGGGAACACCAAAATCTTTGCACCCGGCTTTTTATGGTTGTTTCGACTGGCATTCTTCCGTGCATGGACATTGGACGTTGGTGAAATTGCTGAAAAATTTCCCCCAACTTGAGAAAAATGACAGCATTTTAATGAGACTGAAAGAGAATATTACTCCCCAAAATATCCAAAATGAAATCAATTATTTCAATCGGGAACAAGAGTATGCTTATGAAAGGATGTACGGCTGGAGTTGGTTGCTGAAACTCCAATCAGAACTCAATACTTGGGATACCCCCGAAGGAAAACAATTGGCAGAAAACCTGCGTCCGCTTTCAGATTTGATTGTCTCAAGATACATTGAATTCTTACCAAAATTAAAATATCCAATCCGAGTAGGCACCCATACGAATTCCGCTTTCGGGATGAGTTTTGCTTATGATTATGCGGTGGCTGTCAACAATGTGGAGTTGAAATCGACCATTGAACAAACAGCGAGAAGACTTTATCTGAAAGACAAAAATTGTCCCCTGAGTTGGGAACCCAACGGATTTGATTTCCTTTCGCCTTGTTTGGAAGAAGTTGATTTGATGCTCAGGGTCTTGCCCAGAGATGAATTTACTTTCTGGATGGCAGACTTTTTACCGGAACTCAAAAACCCAAGATTCACCATGAAAACCGCCGAAGTATCCGACCGGGAAGACGGACATTTGGTGCATTTGGATGGCCTGAATTTTTCCAGGGCATGGGTTTTCTATCATCTGTCAAATGCCTTGCCCATCGAATACGGGCATTTAAAACAAGAAGGTGACAAACATGTGGCTTATTCTCTACCGTCGATTACGGACGGAAGTTACGAAGGCGAACACTGGTTGGCGAGTTTTGCGTTGTATGCCTTATCGGAAAGAAATTAAGAGATTTCTATTCTTTGTCTTTCCAATAGGCTAAAATTTCTTGGGCCATTTCTACCAATTGCATCGCAAGCGGTACCGTTTCCACAAAAGGCGATGCGTCTTTGATGGCTTCTTCTGCGAAAAAAATGGATTTTTCTCTAAGGACAATATGGTCTGTATAGAGCAGCGCAAGATTGATTTTTGTTCTTGAAAGACTTAAAAGGTAAGCTGCCGGATTTTGTTCTTCTAATTTCTCATTAAATTTAGAGGGTTTGTTTTTTAAATAAATCGGTTTTTTTAGAATTGAAAAATCAATACATTTGCAAGCGAATAAACAAATCAAAATGTCAGTATTAGTTAACAAAGATTCAAAGATAGTAGTACAAGGTTTTACCGGAAAAGAAGGCACATTTCATGCTGAACAAATGATTGAATACGGCACCAATGTGGTGGGCGGTGTAACTCCTGGAAAAGGGGGAACCGAACATTTGGGAAAACCGGTATTCAATACCGTTCAGGATGCCGTGGACATGGCAGGTGCTGATGTCAGCATTATTTTCGTTCCACCGGCTTATGCGGCAGATGCCATCATGGAAGCCGCAGATTCCGGAATTAAGGTAATTATCTGTATTACAGAAGGAATCCCGGTCGCTGACATGGTGAAAGTTCAAGCTTATGTCGATCAGCGAAAGGCTACATTGATTGGACCTAACTGTCCCGGTGTAATTACGGCAGAAGAAGCCAAAGTAGGAATAATGCCCGGCTTTGTATTCAAAAAAGGCAGCGTGGGGATCGTTTCCAAATCCGGAACCCTTACTTATGAAGCTGCGGATCAAGTAGTGAAAGCCGGATACGGAATTTCTACTGCGATTGGAATTGGTGGAGACCCCATCATCGGAACTACGACCAAGGAAGCTTTGGAGCTTTTCATCAATGACCCTGATACTGACGCTGTGGTTGTCATTGGTGAAATCGGCGGACAATTGGAAATCGAAGCTGCAAAATGGTACAGAGACAGCGGTTCCCAAAAACCGGTTGTCGGTTTTATTGCCGGTCAAACCGCACCTAAAGGAAGAACCATGGGACACGCCGGTGCGATAGTCGGCGGTAAAGATGATACCGCAGAAGCCAAAAAAGAAATGATGAAAAAATGCGGTATCAATGTCGCAGAATCTCCTGCTGAAATTGGCATGACCGTTGCCAAGGTGTTAGGATAAGATATTGAAACTCAAACTACTGAACCCCATTTTGGGGTGCTACTAAAACTTTAAATTATGAAAAGAAAAATCACATTTTTACTTGCAATCGTTTTTTGCATATTATTGACAGAAAACGGTTATGCCCAGGTTGAATATGGTGTCAGAGTCGGTGCCATTCGTTCTAACATTTATGATGTACATGTCAATTCAAAACCTCGCTATGGCTATCAATTTGGTGCCGTAGGATTAATTCAACTTGAAGAAAGTGGAATCCTCTATTTACAGCCTGAAATCGTTTTTTCGGCTCAGGGAGAATTGGGCGGTTATAGGGAAGATGGTAGCCTTGTTGAGCAGAAACAATTCTTGAACTTTGTGAATATACCGATTTTCTTGAAGGTGTTTTTCTCGAGTGCGCCCAATGGTTTTTTTGCGGAAGCAGGGCCGTTCATCGGTTTCAAGATTGCCGACAATATCGAACGATATGCTGAAAACCTCAATTATGAATATAAATCAATGGACATTGGAGGTGCTTTAGGAATCGGATACAGCTTCAACCGTCAGTTTGATCTTTCATTCAGATATTCAAGAGGCTTCATGGATTTGGTTGAAAATGACAATAGGAATTCGACAAACGTAACTTCTATCTTCACCTTGGGATTGGTTTATGTTCTTGATTTCTAATTAATTCGGTTATCAGAATTTGAAATATTCATGTCGGCGAATATTTGTCCCGTACATGTATTTCTGGGGTTTCATTCCTTCTGTCCAATCACGCCCGATCCCACCAACTCATCATCCAAATACCAAGCAGCAAATTGACCTTCGGTAATTGCTTTTTGGGGTACATCAAATTCAATGTACAAACCGGATTCTGCTTTGTGCAAAGTGGCATTCTGTAAGGGTTGTCTGTAGCGGATTCTCACCATCGCTTGCAGGGTCTCATTGGGATTTAACTTCAAATCTTCACGCACCCAGTGGATTTCATCTTCATGAATGAACAAAGCTTTTTTTAGTAATCCGGGATGTTGTTCTCCTTGACCGGTATAAATGATATTTTCTTCCACATCGGTATCCAGCACAAACAAAGGTTCGGGTGTACCGCCAACGCGCAGTCCTTTTCGCTGCCCTTTGGTGAAATAATGTGCACCTTCATGTTTGCCTACAACTTTTCCGGAAGTTTTGTCGTAGTGAAAACCCTCGGCTTCATATTCTAATTTCTCCCATTTGTTGTGAAACACGGGTGCAGCTAATTTGTAAACAGGGTTGTCATTGGAAATTTCAACAATTTCGCCGGTTTGGGGTTTCAATTGTTGTTGCAGAAAATCAGGCAGCCTTACCTTGCCGATGAAACACAGACCTTGTGAATCTTTTTTATTGGCGGTTACCAAATTCTGTTCGTGTGCAATTTTCCTGACCTCCGATTTTTGTAAATCACCAATCGGAAACAGTGCTTTACTGAGCTGTTCCTGATTGAGTTGACATAAAAAATAGGACTGGTCTTTGTTGTGGTCTTTTCCGGTCAGCAGTCTGTAGATCTTTTTGTTTTCGATTTGGATTTCTTCCTTTCGGGCATAATGTCCGGTTGCAACGAAGTCTGCCCCCAACTCCATAGCGGTTTTCAGGAAAATATCAAATTTGATTTCGCGGTTGCACAATACATCCGGATTGGGTGTTCTGCCTTTTTCATATTCTGCGAACATATAATCCACGATTCTCTCCTTGTAAATCTCGCTTAAATCAATGACTTGAAAAGGAATTCCCAACTTTTCGGCCACCATCAGCGCATCCGCACTGTCTTCTACCCATGGGCATTCATCTTCCAATGTCACTGAAGCATCGTTCCAGTTGCGCATAAAAATCCCGATGACATTGTAGCCTTTTTCTTTCAACAAATAAGCTGCAACGCTGGAATCCACTCCACCTGATAATCCTACTACGACTGTTTTCATTTCGGGTGCAAAATTATGAAATTTGAAGTTAGAAGTCAGAATTTAGAAATTAGATTTCATCAATTAATATTTCACAACAATTGGAATTGAATTTTTCAAACAATTGATTTTCAGATTTTTGGTTTGATTAATTGAATGGCGTTAATTCAACTGTAATAATTTGGATTTAATTGCAATAAAATTTTTACCTTGCCCAAATGAATCTCAATCGCTGCGCCTGGGCAAATAAGGACGAAATCTATATTAGATACCACGATGAAGAATGGGGGGTGCCGGTTCGCGATGACCGCAAACAGTTTGAATTTCTGATTTTGGAAGGCTTTCAGGCCGGACTGAGTTGGATTACCATCTTGAAGAAAAGAGAAAATTTCAGAAAAGCCTTTGATGATTTTGATTACAAAATAATCTCCGGATACAATGAAGATAAGATACAATCGTTATTGAATGATAAAGGAATCATTAGAAATCAATTGAAAATCCGGGCTACAGTGACCAATGCACAGGCTTTCATGCGCATTCAAGATGAATTCGGTAGTTTTTCGGATTATATCTGGAAATTCACCCAAGGAAAACCCCTTGTAAATCATTGGAAAAACCTGAGTGATGTTCCTGCTATGACAGAATTGTCCGATGAAATCAGTAAAGATTTAAAAAAAAGAGGTTTTAAATTTGTGGGAAGTACAGTGGTTTATTCCCATTTGCAGGCAACGGGAATCATCAATGACCATTTGACAACATGTTTCCGGCATAAAGAAGTACAATAAAGCAACTATTTAAATAAATTTGCATCTTTAAAGTAAAAATTAAGAAAAATCAAGATTATGAAAAAAATAAAATCAGTAACCATGGCAGCTGTATTCTCATTTACCGCTTTTGGTATTTATAATTGCACCAACAACGAAGGCTTGTTTGAAGGTTTCCCGACGGAGAATGATTACAACAATCTTCAGGAAGTGCATGAAGAACTGACCTTGGCTGACACTTTGAGTTTTCAAATTATTGACCCTTATACAGATACATCTTATACTACCCCGGGCGGGTTGGTATTGAATTTTCCGGATCAAACCGATGAAGGCGCAGCTACGATTAATGCACCTCTAACGGTCAGTGTGATAGAGATTTATAAAAGAGGAGATTTTGTCAGACACAATGTACAGACTTTTGCAAACATGGAGCCTTTGGTTTCCGGTGGTGGATTCTGGATTAGAATTCAAGATGTCACCGGCGCAATTATAGACTACAGTGGAGTTACAGCAATTATGCCTTATAAAACTTCAGCCGATGAATTTTTGGATGCGATGAATCTGTACACAGGAATTACGCAAACCACGCCTTCCGGAATGGTAAATTCATGGCAGACATTTGGGTCGTACAGCCTGACTTTTGATCCGGATGCAGGCGTCAACGGTGAGTTTAGTTTCGATGTTTTGGTCAATCAATGGAACAGTGCTGAAGCTCCATACGATACGGAGAGTACAGAAATGACCCAGATTTCGGTTCAGATTCCCGAAGTAACCGATTTTTCCAATGCAGAAGCATTTTTCATTTCAAATGATTATACGACCATTGCGGCACTGACTTCGGCTGAAGATGGAATGCTGAAATCCTTTCCCGCGAGCATCGAGAAAGACATTACCGGAAAAGTGGTTGTGATAGCGATTGTGGCCGGAAAATTAAAATACGGAATTCAGGAAGTGACTGTCAGCGGAGATGATATATTTGAAGTTCCGGTCGAATTGGGGGAATTGTCTGCGCTGAATGTATTATTGACTTCGATAAATTAATACCATCGCATTGCCCGAAAGTTAAGCTGTTATCAGTTGAATAATCGGTTAAAAAGAACAATCGAAACTGCACTGTGAAAGGTCAGTTTCGATTGTGTTTTTTGCAATAATAATCAATTGGACTAAGCCAGCATATTCACCGGATTCTCTAAATAAGCTACTAATGTTTGTAAAAATTTGGCCCCTGTAGCCCCATCGACAGTTCTGTGGTCGCAAGCCATGCTCAGGCTCATCATGTTTCCGACAACGATTGCCCCGTTTTTGATAATTGGTTTTTCAATGATGGCACCGACTGACAAAATACAGGAATTCGGTTGATTGATAATAGAAGTGAAAGAACTAATCCCAAACATTCCCAAGTTGGAAACCGTAAAAGTACTGCCTTCCATTTCATTGGCATTGATTTTCCGTTCTCTGGCTCTTGCAGCTTTGTCAATTACTTCCGCTGAAATTTCGGTCAAAGTTTTGTAATCCGTATTTCTAATTACCGGAACCAACAAGCCGTCATCAACGGCCACCGCGACCCCGATGTTTATATCGCTGTGTATCAATGTATCTTGTTCTTTCCATGTGGAATTAACCTGTGGATGTTTCCTTAATGCCATTGCTACAGCTTTGATAATGATGTCGTTGAATGATATCTTAGCGTCGGTCAAAGTGGCATTGATGCTTTTTCTCGATTGGATGCAGTTATCCATATTTACATCCACATTCAGATAATAATGGGGTGCTGTATATTTGGATTCAGCCAGTCGTTTGGCAATAATCTTTCGCATTTGCGAATTCGGAATACTTTGATCTTGTCCACTTGGAATAATGGAAGTCGAAGCTGCTGTCGGTTTAGCCGATGCAGCCGGTTTATAATTTTCAATATCTTTTTTAATGATTCTGCCATTGTCTCCTGTGCCTGTAATCAGGCTCAAGTCAATTCCTTTTTCCTCAGCCATTTTTCGGGCAAGGGGAGAAGCGAAAATCCGGCTTTCATCTGCTGTGGTAGAGCTTGTTTTTTCTGATTTCTCAAGCTGCGCTTCCGGCTGTTCTGTTTCTTTAACAGATTCTTCCTTGCTTTCTTTTCCGTAATTGGCTACAATTCCCGAAACATCGGTTCCGGCAGGGCCGATAATGGCAAGAATTGAATTCACAGGAACAGTTTCACCTTCTTTCAAACCAAGATAAAGCACCGTTCCTTCATATTCATTTTCAAATTCCTGAATCGCTTTGTCGGTTTCAATGTCGGCAAGAATATCGCCTTCAGAAATATTATCTCCCACATTTTTATGCCATTTTATTACGGTTCCCTCTTCCATGGTGTCGCTCAGTAGCGGCATGGGAATAATGTTTACATTCTCTGGGATTTCAGCGACCGGAGCGGGTTTGGGGGAAGCTTCTTCATTCTTTTCCGATTTTTCAGGTGCAGTCTGAGGTGCTTCTTTTGAGGCTTCAACTGTTTTTTCTGGAGAATATTTTTCGTCCTTTTCCCCGATGACCGCCATCAAAGTATCTACGGGTGCGGATTCTCCTTCTTTCATTCCTTGAAAAATAAGATAACCGTCGAATTCGCTTTCAAATTCCTGAACGGCTTTGTCGGTTTCGATATCGACTAAGATGTCCCCTTCCGAAACTTCATCTCCAAGCTTTTTGTGCCATTTCACAACGGTTCCCTCTTCCATGGTGTCGCTCAAACGCGGCATCGTAATTTTCTCAGCCATAATTTTATATCTTATCTATCTGATCAATGAACGGATAATCCTTTTGAGAATAATTGTATTTGTACATAAAATCCAGTGTTGGAACATCTGATTCCTCGGCAAATTTTTCACATGCTTCGATTTCTTTTTTCACCTCTTCCACAATGGCATCCAATTGTTTTTGGGTTGCATATTTTTTGGAAAGCAGTGTATGCTGTATCAGCAAAATCGGATCTTCATCTTTATGTGCATCTACTTCCTCACGGGTTCTGTAAGGTTCTGCATCCGACATGGAATGTCCACGGTAGCGATAGGTTTTAATTTCTAACAATGTAGGGCCATCGCCTTTTCGCGCTCTTTCGATGGCTTCATAAGCAGCTTCGGCTACTTTCACGGGATCCATTCCGTCCACCGGTGCAGAAGGCATATTGTATGCCAATCCCAATTTATAAATTTCATGTTGATTGGAAGTTCTGTCCACAGATGTTCCCATTGCGTAACCATTGTTTTCACAAACGAAAACCACCGGCAATTTCCAATTCATTGCCATGTTGAATGTTTCGTGCAAAACCCCTTGACGTGCTGCGCCGTCACCAAAGCAACAGATGGTTACGCCATCTCGTTTGTGGTATTTGTCCGCAAAAGCGATGCCCGCACCCAATGGAATTTGACCACCTACAATGCCGTGTCCGCCATAAAAATGATGTTCCTTATCAAAAATATGCATGGAACCACCCAAGCCCTGAGAAGTTCCGGTAACTTTACCCATCAGCTCCGCCAATACACGCTTGGGGTCTGTACCCATCGCCATCGGCCATACATGGCAGCGATAGGCGGTGATGACTTTGTCGGTTTCAGGATTCATCGCATGAAGAAATCCGGCCGGAATCGCTTCCTGACCGTTGTATAAATGTAGAAATCCTCTGATTTTTTGTTTTAAATAAAGTGATCTGCACTTGTCTTCAAACCTTCTCCAAAACGTCATGTCTCTGTACCACTGAAGATAGATGTTTTTTGTAACTTTTTTCATAGAACAATTCGTTAGGGCAAATTTACTCGTTAATATTTATTTTACAAACCAATTCAAATTAAACTGCTGTTGTCGAAATGCAATGGCAAAAGTGCACTGCACGACGGAATGATAATGACAGCATCTGAACGATTGTGAAGCAGAATTTCAATGGGTTGATTTTGAATGATTTCATATTCTAACAAAGTTTGTCTGCACAAACCACAGGGCGATGCATCCAAATCAGTATCTAAAACCGAAACGGCTAACATTTTTTTGATTTGATTGGGGAAATTTGCGTGTACATAAGAAAGCAAGGTTCTTTCTGCGCAGATTCCAACGGGATAGGACGCGTTTTCCTGATTATTTCCTGTGATGATTTCACCGTTATTTAGGAGTACAGCGGCCCCAACATGAAAATTTGAATAAGGCGCATAAGCATTTTTTGCAGCTGTTATTGCGCATTGAATCAGTTTTTTACGAATATCATCCAAATCTTCTGTGGAATCATATTTTGTGTATTCAAAATTGAAATTGATTTTTCTCATCTTTAATTTTAAAAAGGATAGGCAAGTTAGAAATTATTCTTAACTTTTTCAACTGAAAACGAATTCCTATGCTAACGAAAGTTTACGGCAGTGCAATTTACGGAGTTTCTGCCCGGACAATTACCATCGAAGTCAATGTAGATACAGGTGTCGGTTATTTTTTAGTCGGTCTGCCCGACAATGCCATCAAGGAAAGTAATTTCAGAATCAGCACCGCACTTTTGAATACCGGATTCAAAATTCCACGAAAAAAAATCACGATTAATATGGCACCGGCCGACCTGCATAAGGAAGGCTCAGCTTATGATTTGACCATTGCAATGGGGGTGCTGGCCGCTTCCGAACAAATTCAATCCGAAGGTATTTCGGATTATCTGATTATGGGAGAATTGGCTTTGGATGGCGGAATTCGCCCAATTAAGGGGGTGCTTCCCATTGCGGCACAAGCCAGAGATGAAGGTTTCAAAGGATTTATTTTACCAAAACAAAATGCCAAAGAAGCTGCTGTGGTTCATGGCTTGGAGGTTTTGGGAATCGAGAACATCTCCGAAGTGATTGACTTTTTCAATGAAGGAAAAGCGATAGAACCAACGGTAATCGATATTCAGAAAGAATTTTATGAGCAACTGAATTCCTTTCCCTTTGATTTTGCAGATGTAAAAGGTCAGGAAAATGTGAAACGCGCATTGGAAATCGCTGCTGCGGGCGGACATAACATTATTCTGATCGGACCCCCGGGAAGCGGGAAAACCATGTTGGCCAAACGCATTCCATCCATCCTCCCGCCACTGACTTTGGAAGAAGCTTTGGAAACGACTAAAATTCATTCTGTTGCCGGGAAATTAGGAGAGAATTCTTCGCTGATGACCGTGCGACCTTATTGCTCGCCACATCACACGGTTTCAGATGTTGGGCTGGTAGGCGGCGGTTCTTATCCGCAGCCGGGTGAAATCTCTTTAGCGCACAATGGGGTGCTTTTTCTCGACGAATTGCCCGAATTTAAAAGAACGGTGTTGGAAGTTTTAAGACAGCCATTAGAAGACAGGGAAATTACTATTTCAAGAGCCAGATTTACAGTGACCTATCCGTCGAGTTTCATGTTAGTAGCTTCTATGAATCCAAGTCCGAGTGGGTACTTTCCCGATGACCCGAACAATACTTCTACCTTGCAGGAAATGCAGCGATATATGAATAAAATTTCGGGTCCCTTGATGGACAGAATTGATTTGCACATCGAAGTCAGCCCGGTTCCATTCAAAGATTTGTCGGCGGACAGAAGCGGAGAAAAAAGTATTGAAATCAGAAAAAGAGTGGAAAATGCACGGAAAATTCAGACACAGCGTTACAAGGATTTGCCCAACATCCATTACAATGCGCAAATCGGCCCCAAACAATTGGATGCATATTGTTTGCCCGATGAAGCCGGCAAGAAACTCATTCAAACTGCCATGGACAGGCTTGGGCTTTCCGCCCGGGCTTATGACCGAATTCTGCGGGTTGCAAGAACCATCGCTGATTTGGAAAACAGCGAAGTTCTCCAAAGTACACACATTGCGGAAGCCATTCAGTACCGGAGTTTGGACAGAGAAGGCTGGGGGCTGTGATTTTTTTCGATTTTAAATTTTTTCAAATAAAATGCGCAGTGTAACATGAGTAACATTGCCCCATGATTTTTTACCGAACTTTGCAGCATAATTTTATAATATGTTTGGATTATTCAAATCACTTTTTGGTGAAGCAATTGAAGAGGTTCGGGAAGCACTGAAGCAAAATGCATTTTTGGTAGATGTGCGAACTCGTTCGGAATTTGATGCAGGCAGTGCGAAAGGAGCTGTAAACATTCCGCTCGATAAAATCGAAAGTCAACTTAATCAATTTCAAAATAAAAATGGAATTGTGGTTTTCTGTCAAAGTGGTGCCAGATGCGGGCAAGCCAAGCGGATTTTGGAATCGCACGGCATCAATAATATCATCAATGGCGGAAGTTTACAGAATGTGAAGAAAGCACTGAATGATTAATTATGAAGAAAATATGAATTTAGACCAAAAATTCTGGAATCACCACTGGGAGAAAAGAGAAACAGGTTGGGACATCGGGCAGCCTTCGCCACCGATTACAAAATTCATGGACGATTATACCGACAAAAATGCAGCAATTTTGATTCCCGGATGCGGAAATGCTTATGAGGCAGACTATTTAACCGAGTTGGGATTTACGAATATTACGGTTTTGGACATTGCGCCGAAAGCAGTGGAATTATTGGAGAAAAAATTTCAAGGCAGGGATGCCATCCAAATACATTGCGGAAATTTCTTTGATTTTGAAGGAAGTTTTGATTTGATAGTCGAACAAACTTTTTTTTGTGCCATTCATCCTTCGCTTAGAAAAAATTATGTGGAGAAATCTTCCGCTTTGCTCAAGCCGGACGGTCAAATCGTAGGGGTTTTATTCAATCGGGAATTTGACCTTCAGAGACCTCCGTTTGGGGGAAAGGAATCCGAATACAGAGAATTGTTCGGCTCCCGTTTTGATATTTTGAAAATGGAAGATTGCTACAACAGCATCCGCCCAAGGAGGGGAACGGAGCTTTTCATAAAATTAAAAAACAGATCACAATGACAAATTATATCAAAAAACATTTGCTTTTAATCATCGGTGCGCCGATTGGTGCTTTGGCCGGATTTCTTTATTGGAAACATATCGGCTGTCTTTCAGGGAGTTGTGCCATAACATCTGATCCGATTAACAGCACGGTTTACGGAGCAGTGATGGGAAGTTTGTTGTTTTCAATGTTTCAAATTGAAAAAACAAAACATCAAATCAAAAAAGAAAAAAAATGACATTCAATGAAATAACCCAACAGGACAAACCAGTCTTAGTGAATTTCTTTGCCACTTGGTGCGCCCCATGTGCAATGATGGCACCCATCCTCGAGGAGGTTAAAAAAAGGGTCGGCGGGAAATCGGACATCATCAAAATTGATGTGGATAAAAACCCAAATGCCGCAGCAGCTTTTAAAATCAGGAGTGTTCCATCGTTGATGGTTTTTAAGAAAGGTGAAATGATGTGGAAACAGGCCGGCTTGATGTCGGCAGATGAAATAATTCAAAAACTGAATCGCTATATGGATGTCTGACCGACATGAATTTTTTAGTTTAATCTAAAGAATTCCCCGAGGCTTGCCTCGGGTTGTAGACAAGGAAAAGTTTGAAAAACGGATGGTTTTTCATAACGCTTTGAAAAAGCGTATATTTCGCGAGTGAAGGATGAACATATCTA
>Ga0265293_10001402_pt1 | contig 52633 bp, 60 predicted proteins | sample Munlanlewell138R_FD_192505 | JGI IMG/M metagenome (GOLD analysis project Ga0265293, IMG submission 192505) | Leachate microbial communities from a municipal landfill in Southern Ontario, Canada - Leachate well 138R | ecosystem: Engineered > Solid waste > Landfill > Unclassified | place: Canada... | reverse complement strand
TAAGCCTTCCCTGCTGTCGCTCCAAGCGTGCTTAAAACCTGTAAATCTCTTTTACCCTACCAGTCTTGTTAGATGAACTTGCCCCGTTGTACAACGCGTTTGTTGTGTTTGGGAGTGCAAAGATAGAATTATTTGTTTTCAAAAAACAAGCCTCTTTTAAAATAAATTACAAATAAATGTTAAGCCTCTGTTTACCAATTCTTAATAAAAATCCCCGATACTATTTTTTATAATATTGGGGATTTCTGTTAGTCATTTTTAGTGAAATCTACCGGGCATATTTGAAGTTTTGGCCCAGATAACGTGCATTAGATCCCAGCATTTCTTCGATGCGAAGCAATTGGTTATACTTGGCAATCCTGTCGGTTCTGCTTGCGGAGCCGGTTTTTATTAGGCCCGTATTTAAGGCAACAGCCAGGTCTGCAATAGTGGTATCTTCTGTTTCGCCTGAGCGATGGCTTATAACGGCTGTATAGGCATTGCGATAGGCCATGTTAACAGCGTCAATGGTTTCGGTAAGTGTTCCGATCTGGTTTACTTTTACTAATATGGAGTTGGCAACACCTTTTTCAATGCCCATGCTCAGCCTTTTTACGTTAGTTACGAATAAATCATCGCCAACAAGCTGTACATTTTTGCCCATAGTATCAGTCATTTTCTTCCAGCCGTCCCAATCGTCTTCGTCCATTCCATCTTCTATGGAGAGGATGGGGTACTTTTTAACCCAGTCGTTCCAATAGTCAACCATCTGTCCGGGTGTCAATTTATCTCCAGTAGATTTGTGCAGGTGATAAACATTCTCATCTTTAAGGTAATACTCGGAAGCAGCAGGATCCAGTGCCAGAAAAATATCAACGCCTGGTTTGTACCCGGCTTTTTCTATAGCTTGAAGGATTACCTGAATTGCTTCTTCATTGGATTTGAGGTTTGGTGCAAAACCGCCTTCATCACCAACGTTGGTAGAATATCCTTGTTTTTTCAGTACAGCCTTTAAATTATGGAAGATTTCGGCGCCCATACGTAAGGCGTGTGAGAAATTCTCAGCACCTACGGGCATAATCATGAACTCCTGAAAGTCGATGCTGTTGTCGGCATGTGAACCACCATTTAAGATGTTCATTAAAGGAATGGGCAATGTATTGGCATTTGTGCCACCAATATAACGGAATAGCGGTTGATTGGATTCTACTGCCGCCGCATGAGCTACAGCAAGAGAAACACCAAGCATAGCATTTGCTCCCAGTTTAGCTTTATTGGGTGTGCCATCAAGCTCGATCAACTTCTGATCTATTTCGTTCTGATCAGTAATATAATAACCCTGCAATTCTTCCGCGATGATATTATTCACGTTTTGAACTGCTTTAAGCACGCCTTTTCCAAGGTATGCCGACTGATCTCCGTCTCTTAGCTCAACGGCTTCGTGAACACCTGTTGATGCACCGGACGGAACGGCAGCTCTTCCCAAAACACCGTTTTCTGTTATAACATCAACTTCTACTGTTGGATTACCACGCGAATCAAGTATTTGACGCGCATGAATGTTTACAATGTGACTCATATTATTATTTTTTAATCAATGCAAATTTAAGATTTTATGGCATAAAAAAAGGATAAAGTTAGCTAACCTTATCCTAATCTTTATGCAAACGGTTGTTATGTACTAAGCTTTAGCTTTGCCCTCATCCGTTTTAGTTTCCGGTTCCGTTTCTGTTGCTTCTGGTGCTGTTTCCTCTTTGGCATCAGCAACAGGTGTATCAGCCACAGGAGTATCAGTTTTTTGGGCAACCACTTCCTGGTCAGCTTTAGCCTCTACAATTTGCGTAGCTTTTTTGGCACCACCTCTTCTGCGTGTTGCTTTAGCCTTTTTAGGAGCTTTGTTAGCCAGTAAATTCTCGTTAAAGTCAACTAGCTCAATCATACACATTTCAGCATTATCACCTAATCTGTTACCGAGTCTAATAATTCGGGTATAACCACCGGGTCTATCAGCTACTTTTACAGAAATATCTCTAAACAGTTCATTTACTGCAAACTTATTCTGTAATTGTCTGAAAACCATACGCCGTGAGTGTGTTGAGTCTGTTTTTGATCTGGTGATCATTGGTTCAACATATACGCGTAATGCTTTTGCTTTAGCAACCGTAGTTTTAATCCTTTTATGGAAGATCAGTGATGCAGCCATATTCGACAACATTGCTTTTCTGTGCGAACTGGTTCTGCTTAAATGATTAAATTTTTTATTATGTCTCATCTCTCTTATTCCTTATCTAATTTGTATTTGCTGATATTCATTCCAAACTCAAGGCCTTTAGCTTTTACCAGTTCTTCTAATTCAGTGAGGGATTTTTTACCAAAATTGCGGAACTTAAGCAGGTCGTTCTTATTGAAAGCTACCAGCTCGCCCAATGAATCAACATCAGCGGCTTTGAGGCAATTAAGTGCCCGCACTGAAAGGTCGAGATCAACAAGCTTTGTTTTAAGTAATTGTCTAACATGAAGTGAGCTTTCATCAAATTCTTCACTTACAGATTTTTCTTCAGTGTCAACCGAGATTTTCTCGTCAGAGAAAAGCATAAAGTGATGAATAAGAATTTTTGCTGCCTCTTTAAGTGCATCCTTAGGATGTATTGAGCCATCGGTTTCGACATCGATGATCAGTTTCTCGTAGTCGGTTTTCTGTTCTACACGGAAATTATCAACATGAAATTTCACGTTTTTTATTGGTGTATGAATAGAATCGATAGCTATCGTATCAACGGATGCATTAGCCACTTTGTTTTCTTCAGCAGGAACATAACCACGACCTTTGTTGATAGTAATTTCCATGCTAAGTTTTACAGAGGGATCCATATTACAAATAACCGTTTCAGGGTTTAGAACCTGAAAAACTGAGAGAAATTTGTTCATATCACCGACTTTAAACTGCTCTTGGTCGCCGATGACAATATTTACTTTCTCCGAATTTTCGGAGGTAATTTGTTGTTTGAATCTAACTTTTTTGAGGTTAAGCACGATATCGGCAACATCTTCAACGACTCCCTCAATAGATGAAAACTCGTGCAACACACCTTCTATGCGAATAGATGTGATGGCAAAGCCTTCTAGTGAGGAAAGCAGAATTCTTCTTAAAGAGTTGCCTATAGTGATACCGAAACCTGGTTCGAGAGGACGAAACTCGAAAGAGCCTTTGTATTCGTTCGAATCGACCATGATAACCTTTTCGGGTTTTTGAAACGCTAAAATTGCCATAATAAAGGGTTTAGTGTTTGATAGGATGTGCTACCAGGTTAATAATTCAGGATTATTTCGAATACAACTCAACAATAAGTTGTTCTTTGATCGTCTCGGGTATATCTTCTCGCGAAGGATAGCCAATAAATCTACCAAGCATTTTCTCACTGTCCCAATCGAGCCATGAGTAGCGGTTGCCGCGGCCTTCGAGCGAATAAGCAATAGCTTCAAGGCTTTTGGATTTTTCTCTAACACCAACATTATCTCCTTCCCTGAGTAAATAAGAAGAAATGCTTACAACTTCACCGTTAACGGTGATATGTCTGTGGCTAACAAGCTGTCGGGCTGCTGCGCGTGTGGGTGCAATACCCAGACGATAAACAGTATTATCGAGCCTTGACTCAATAAGCTGTAGCAAAATTGTACCTGTAACACCACTCTTCTGGCTTGCTTTTTCAAACAAGTTTCTGAATTGTTTCTCCAGAATACCGTAAGTGTATTTAGCTTTCTGTTTTTCCTCAAGCTGCATACCGTATTCAGACTGTTTTTTTCTACGCTTTGAGCTTCCATGTTGTCCCGGAGGATAATTTTTCTTCTCAAAAGCTTTATCTGCTCCAAAAATCGGTTCACCGAATTTTCTTGCAATCTTTGATTTAGGACCTATATACCTAGCCATTATCTTTTCTTTTTTTTGTTAATAAGTGATTAAACTCTCCTGCGTTTAGGAGGGCGACATCCGTTGTGAGGAAGTGGAGTAACATCAACTATTTCAGTTACTTCGATACCTGATGAATGGATTGAACGAATTGCAGATTCACGTCCTGCACCAGGTCCTTTAACGTAAACTTTCACTTTTCTTAACCCCAGATCATAGGCGGTTTTCGAACAATCTTCTGCTGCCATTTGTGCAGCATAAGGCGTGTTCTTTTTTGAACCTCTAAAACCCATCTTTCCGGCTGATGCCCAGGAAATTACCTGTCCTTCATTGTTTGTCAAAGAAATGATAATATTGTTGAAAGAAGCCTTGACAAATGCTTTGCCCTGGGATTCAATCTTCACTACACGCTTCTTTGTCGCTTTCGTGCTTTTTGCCATTTTACATTTACTTATTCAGTGATTTTATATGATCCGACTACTTGTTATTTAGTAGCCTTCTTTTTGTTTGCAACAGTTTTCTTACGGCCTTTTCTGGTACGAGCATTGTTCTTTGTACTCTGTCCACGTAAAGGCAGCCCCAAACGATGACGGATTCCACGGTAGCAACCGATGTCCATTAATCGTTTAATATTAATCTGAACTTCACTGCGCAATTCACCCTCTACCTTGTAATTGTTGCCAATTACCGTACGAACATTATTTTGCTCATCGTCTGTCCAGTCTTCAACTTTTTTATTAAAATCGACACCCGCCTGGGTTAAAATCTTTTGTGAAAGATTTCTGCCAATACCAAAAATATAGGTTAAGGCAATTTCACCACGTTTGTTGTTCGGGATATCGACACCTGCAATTCTAGCCATATCTGTTTAATTAAATATTCTACTTTCGGTTTAACCCTGACGCTGTTTAAACTTAGGGTTTTTTTTGTTTATCACATACAATCTACCTTTACGGCGCACTATTTTGCACTCTGCAGATCTCTTTTTAATGGATGCTCTGACTTTCATTTTTGTTGTGTTTCAGTTTTGGAAAACCCAAATTATTTTATTGTTACTCTGATTATTTATATCGAAAAGTGATTCGGCCTTTTGTCAAATCGTAAGGTGACATCTCGAGTTTCACGCGGTCACCAGGCAATATTTTGATATAATGCATACGCATCTTACCTGAGATATGCGCTGTTATGTTGTGTCCATTTTCCAATTCGACACGAAACATCGCATTACCTAACGATTCAACTACTGTACCATCTTGTTCGATTGACATTTGTTTTGCCATATCTGCTTTTATTTTTTATTCAATATTTCTTCAATATACGAAAATGTTGAAAGAATATCGGCTTTGCCTTTACGAATCGCCACATCGTGCTCAAAATGAGCAGAAGGTTTTCCATCAATTGTTCTGATAGTCCAACCATCAGCCTCTTGTTTCACCCCTCGGCTACCAAGATTTATCATTGGTTCGATGGCTAAAGTCATATTTTCTTTCAATTTAACACCGGATCCTCTGCGACCATAGTTAGGTACTTCAGGCTTTTCATGCAATTTTCTACCAACTCCATGTCCAACCAATTCGCGCACCACACCATAACCAAACCCTTCAGTATACCTCTGTATAGCATTTCCGATATCGCCCGTTCGGTTTCCTGCTACAGCTTGCTCAATGCCTAAATACAAGGATGCTTTCGTACGTTCCAAAAGTAACTGAAGCTCTTCTGATATTTCGCCTACAGCAAAAGTATAAGCTGAATCGCCATAAAAACCATTCTTCAAAACACCACAATCAATGGATACGATATCCCCTTCTTGCAGCACCTGATTTCCGGGTATTCCGTGAACGACTTGATCATTTACCGAAATACACAAGGAACCTGGAAATCCGCCGTATCCTTTAAAACCGGGAACAGCGCCATGGTCTTTGATAAAGGCTTCAGCAATAGCATCAAGCTCAATGGTTTTTATGCCGGGAGCTACATACTTAGCCACTTCGGCCAGTGTTTTTCCAACAAGCAAAGAACTTTCACGTTGTATTTCTATTTCCTCTTCAGTCTTAATATAAATCATTCTGAGTTGAAAATTTATCCCATATTCATGGCAGATGCGCGTCCTTTGATACGACCCGATTTCGTGAGACCATCATAATGGCGCATCAGTAAATAACTTTCAATTTGCTGTAATGTGTCTAATACTACACCAACTAAAATCAGCAGCGAAGTACCTCCATAAAATTGCGCAAAGGCTGTGCTTACACCAAGCTGTGAAACTATAGCTGGTAAGATGGCTACCAACCCCAGAAATATTGATCCGGGGAGTGTTATGCGCGACATCACATTATCAAGGTATTCGGCGGTTTTCTTTCCGGGTTTTACTCCTGGAATAAAACCTCCGTTTTTCTTCATATCTTCGGCCATCTGATTAGGATTTATTGTTACAGCCGTATAAAAATAGGTGAACAAAATAATCAAAATGAAGAAAGTGAGGTTATACCAGAGCCCGTTAATATTAGTAAAGGCAGCAGCCATTCCAGACAAACTTTCGGAGCTGGTAAAACCAACGAGTGTGATCGGCAGGAACATGATGGCTTGTGCAAAAATGATTGGCATAACACCGGCTGCATTCACTTTAAGAGGAATATACTGTCTTACACCGCCATACTGACGGTTTCCAACGATCCTTTTGGCGTATTGTACCGGCACTTTTCGCGTCCCCTGAACCAATAAAATGGTTAGCAGGATAACGAAAACCAGCACGGCAATCTCGATAAGGAAGTAAACCAATCCACCGCCTTTCTGCTCTAATCTACTGAAGAATTCACCAAACAATGCAAATGGAAGTCTGGCAATAATCCCAATCATAATGATAAGTGAAATACCATTACCGATACCTTTATCCGTAATTTTCTCACCGAGCCACATCACAAATAAGGTTCCTGCAATCAGAATAACTGTAGAGGAGAACCAAAAGAATGCGGAAGGGTTCGTTACACTTGGGTCGAATGGTGTGATAGCTTCGGCGGGCAGTTGCGAGATCATATTAGCGATGTAACCAGGCGCCTGTAGTGCTACGATAGCTACTGTAAGGTAACGGGTAATCTGATTGATCTTTCGGCGTCCGCTTTCTCCTTCACGTTGTAACCTTTGAAAGTATGGAATAGCCATTCCGAGCAACTGAATCACGATAGATGCAGAGATATAGGGCATAATTCCCAACGCAAAAATAGACGCATTTGAAAACGCGCCACCAGAGAACATATTGAGAAGCCCGAGCAAACCACCACTGGCTTGGCTTTGTAAGTTAGCCAGCATATTCGGATCTACGCCGGGGATAACAATATAGGATCCCAGGCGATAGATTAAAATAATTGCCAAAGTGTAGAGGATGCGTTTGCGCAGCTCTTCAATTTTGTTTATATTTCTGAGTGTTTCAAATAATTTTTTCATTCAGCTCAAATTTTTTCTGCGGTACCTCCGGCAGCTTCGATTGCAGCGATAGCGGCAGCAGAGAATGCATGTGCTTTAACATCCAATTTAGCTTTCAATTCGCCGTTAGCGAGAACTTTTACTTTTTCTCTTTTGTTAACAAGGCGATGTTCAACCAGAAATGCTACGTCAATTGCTGTAATGTTATGCTTTTCAGCCAACAGCTCGAGCGTATCTACATTTACAGCAGTAAATTCTTTGCGGTTGATGTTTTTAAAGCCAAATTTAGGTACGCGGCGTGCCAATGGCATTTGACCACCTTCAAATCCTAATTTCTTTTTATTTCCTGAGCGTGATCCAGCTCCTTTGTGACCACGCGTTGAGGTGCCACCAAAACCAGAGCCCTGGCCACGGCCAATTCTTTTCCTGTTTTTTACAGCACCTTTTGCCGGTTTGAGATTACTTAAATCCATTGTATGATGTAATTTCCTGTTTTCAACAATTATAATTCTTCCACCTTCAGTAGGTGTTTCACTTTGTCAACCATACCAGCTACTGCAGGAGACAACTCTACTTCTAAAGTTTGGTTAAGACGTCTGAATCCTAAAGCAGTAAGTGTATCTTTTTGCTTCTGTGTACGGCCTATACCACTTTTTATCTGTGTTATTTTAGCTTTTTTCATATTCTGCATCTTATCCGTTAAATACCGTATCCAAATCAACACCTCTGAGTTCGGCAACGCTATATGCATCGCGTAGTTTCATCAGGGCGTCAAAAGTAGCTTTTACTACTGAGTGAGGGTTTGATGAGCCTTTTGATTTGGCCAAAACATCAGTTACACCAACACTTTCGAGTACTGCACGCATAGCACCGCCAGCGATAACACCTGTACCTGCCGATGCCGGTTTGATATAAACAAGCGCACCACTATACTTACCATATTGGTCGTGTGGCAATGTTCCTTTAAGCACAGGAACTTTAATAAGGTTCTTCTTGGCGTCATCAATACCTTTAGCAATGGCAGCCGTTACCTCTTTAGCCTTTCCAAGGCCATATCCTACAACACCATTCTCGTTGCCCACAACCACAATAGCCGAGAAGCTGAATGTGCGTCCCCCTTTGGTTACTTTGGTAACACGTTGAATGCTAACCAACCGATCTTTAAACTCGATTTCGCTGGATTTTACTCTTTTTGTATTTACGTCTGACATAGTTTTTTAGAATTTTAATCCTCCATTACGGGCAGCATCTGCCAACGACTTAACTCTTCCATGATACAAATAACCGCCACGATCGAAAACTACAGTTTCAATGCCGGCAGCTTTTGCTTTTTCGGCTACCAGTTTTCCAACCAGTTGAGCCTGTTCTATTTTTGGCACGCTCTTTCCAGCAATTTCTTCATCGCGCGAGCTAACGCCGAGCAGCGTCTTTCCTGCTTCGTCATCAATAAGCTGAACGTATATTTGTTTATTACTTCTGTAAACAGACATCCTCGGACGTTGGGCTGTGCCCCTAACGATTTTCCGAATTCTGTTGCGGATACTGTTTCTCCTTAGTTCTTTTTTATTCTTTATTGCCATTTCAATTGGATATTAAATGCTTGACTTTTAACAATTAACTTAGTCTATTTACCAGCAGTTTTACCGGCTTTTCTTCTAAGCACTTCACCCTGGAAGCGGATACCTTTGCCTTTATAAGGTTCGGGTTTACGCAATGAACGAATTTTTGCGGCAACTTGTCCGAGCAATTGTTTATCATGCGAACGCATTTTCAGGATAGGGTTTTTACCCCTTTCCGTGATGGTTTCCAATTTGACTTCTTCTGGAATTTCAAAGATGATGTTGTGAGAGTATCCTAATGCCATTTCCAGAACTTGTCCTTTAGCTTCGGCTTTATAACCTACGCCAACAAATTCCTGTACGACTTCAAAACCTTCTGAGACACCTTTGACCATGTTGTGGATCAGCGCTCTGTAGAGACCATGCTTTGCACGGTGATCAATCGCTTCCGACTGGCGGTCGAGCACGATCAGATTATCTTCTACTTTTACGCTGACAGCTTCGTCGAGCTGTTGCTTCAATTCGCCCAGTTTTCCTTTAACTGTAACAAGTTGTCCATCAATTTTGATGTCAACACCAGCGGGGATTTCAATGGGCAATTTACCTATTCTTGACATTGATCTGTTCTCCTTCTAATTAACTAATATAACATAACACTTCACCGCCAACGTGCAGTTTACGTGCTTCCTTATCACTCATAATCCCTTGTGAGGTAGATATTATTGCAATACCTAAACCATTCATCACGCGCGGCAATTTTTCAGCGTGCACGTATCTTCTAAGGCCTGGACGCGAAACACGCTCAAGGGTGGTGAGTGCAGGCATTTTAGAAACAGGATGATATTTTAAGGCGATCTTAACGACACCTTGTTTGTCATCCTCTTCAAATTTATAATTCAGGATATATCCTTTTTCAAAAAGAATTTTTGTCAAAGCCTTCTTCACATTGGAAGCGGGAATTTCAACAACTCTGTGTTTTGCCATCACGCCATTGCGAATGCGTGTCAAATAATCTGCTATCGGGTCAGTATTCATATTGTATGCTGCTTCAAATTTTAATAATCTACCAACTTGCTTTTTTCACACCGGGGATTAAGCCTTTAAGCGCCATTTCCCGGAAATTGATACGTGAAATGCCAAACTGCCTCATATAGCCTTTGGGTCTGCCCGTAAGTTGGCAACGGTTGTGCAGGCGCACAGGCGAAGCATTTCTAGGAAGCTTCTGCAGACCTTCGTAGTCACCAGCAGCTTTAAGGGCTTCTCGCTTGGCAGCATATTTCTCTACCATTCTTTGTCTTTTACGCTCGCGCGCTTTCATTGACTCTTTTGCCATGCTTTATGATTTTTTTTGATTTTTAAACGGAAGACCAAAACCTTTGAGCAATGCTAATGCTTCTTTATCAGTTTTGGCTGTCGTAACAAAAGTGATGTCCATTCCATTCATACGATTTACTTTATCGATATCAATTTCAGGGAAAATAATTTGCTCTGTAACACCGAAGCTATAGTTTCCGCGGCCATCGAAACCTTTGTCGCTGATACCACGAAAGTCTCTAACACGAGGCAGCGCAACTGCAACGAGTCTTTCGAGGAACTCGTACATTTTATCTGCACGCAGCGTAACGCGAACCCCGATAGGGTTGCCTTTACGCAGCTTAAAGTTAGAAACGTCGCGTTTTGAAATGGTCGGTACGGCTTTTTGACCGGTAATAGAAGTCATTTCCTCTATACCATAGTCAATCAGTTTTTTATCGGTCAATGCGGCGCCGATACCCTGATTGAGTGAAATTTTTACAAGCCGTGGAACCTGCATAACCGAAGTGTAATTGAATTCTTTCATCAATGCAGGCACGATTTCACTCTTATACTGCTCTCTAAATCTGGGCTGATAGCTCATTACTTAATTACCTCCCCTGTCTTTTTTAAATAACGTACTGATTTTCCTGTCTTATCATCTACTTTACGGCCAATACGTGAAGGTTTACCGCTTTTGTCAGTAATTTTAAGGTTTGAAATATGCACTGCGGCTTCTTTTTTCAAAATACCCCCTTTTGGGTTTTCGGTATTGGGTTTGGTATGCTTTGAAACCAGATTGACACCTTCTACAATGGCCCTCTGTTTTTCCACATTTACAACAAGCACCTTTCCCTGCTCACCCTTATGGTCGCCGGCAATAACGATAACGTTGTCGCCTTTTTTTATGTGTAATTTTGTCATAATACTTCGTATTTATATTTTGTTAGAGCACTTCAGGTGCCAGCGAAACAATTTTCATGTATTGCTTTTCCCTCAGCTCGCGTGCTACAGGTCCAAAGATACGCGTGCCCATCATTTCACCGGTAGTATTCAGCAAAACTACTGCATTATCTTCAAAACGAATGTATGAACCATCGTTTCGTCTGGTCTCTTTTTTTGTGCGCACAACAACAGCTTTTACCACGGCACCCTTTTTCACGTTGCCACTTGGCAAGGCATGCTTAACGGTGGCAACAATCTGATCTCCTATGCGGGCATAACGTTTGCCTGTTCCTCCTAACACGCGAATGCAAAGTACTTCCTTGGCTCCGCTGTTATCTGCTACTGATAGTCTGGATTCTTGCTGTATCATATTACTTCGCCCTTTCGATTATTTCAACTAATCTCCAACATTTATTTTTACTCAACGGACGTGTTTCCATAATACGCACTGTATCACCAATGTTACAGTCGTTATTCTCGTCGTGAGCCATAAACTTGTTAGTCTTTTTCAAAAACTTGCCGTAAACGGGGTGTTTCACGCGACGTACAATTTCAACGGTAATGGACTTGTCCATTTTATTACTGACAACCACGCCGGTTCTTTCTTTTCTGAGATTCCTGGTTTCCATCTTGTCTTCTCGTCGTTATTATTGATTAGTTCCTGTCAACTGGCGTTTTCTCAACTCGGTCATCAATCGTGCAATCGTTTTGCGATAGGCACTAATTTTATTTGGATTCTCGAGTGGTGAAACCGCATGATTAAGCTTTAGGCGTACCAATTGCTTACGTTCTTCTTCAAGACGCTCGACCAGGTCGGCTGTGCTTAATTCTTTGATTACTTCTTGTTTCATTTCTTAACCTATTTTTGTTTCAACGTAATCTCTTCTTACCACAAACTTTGTTGTAATAGGTAATTTTTGAGCTGCCAAACGAAGGGCTTCTTTAGCAACTTCCAAAGGGACACCTTCTGCCTCAAATATGATTCTTCCCGGTGATACCGGAGCAACAAAATATTCGGGAGCACCTTTACCTTTACCCATACGTACTTCGGCAGGCTTTTTAGTGATCGGCTTATCGGGAAATACCCGGATCCAAATCTGGCCTTCACGTTTCATATAACGGGTAACCGCCTGACGTGCAGCTTCTATCTGACGCCCTGTGAGCCATACTTCTTCCAGGGCTTTTATTCCAAAAGAACCAAAGGCCAGCTGGTGCCCGCGATTTGAAAGGCCTTTCATTTTGCCTTTTTGGTGTCTTCTGAATTTTGTCTTTTTAGGTTGTAACATCGTTACTAATGTATTATGATTCTAAACTAACTTATTTGCGTCTTCCTCTTTGACGTGGACCGCCACTTGGCTTTGGACCACCTCCCGGCTTTTTACTCTGGCCACCAACAGTTGTTGGAACTAACTCAGGTTTACCATAAATCTCTCCTTTGCAAATCCATACTTTGATGCCAATACGTCCGTATTGGGTATGAGCTTCAACAAGGGCATAATCAATATCCGCACGTAAAGTATGCAATGGAATGCGACCTTCTTTATAGGTTTCCTGACGGGCCATCTCGGCACCACCAACCCTACCTGAAATCATAACCTTAATACCTTCGGCTCCGATGCGCATACTAGAACTGATAGCAGTTTTAATAGCCCGACGGAAAGAGATACGACCTTCAATCTGCTTAGCTATAGTAGAAGCTACAATATAGGCATCCAGCTCAGGACGTTTGATTTCGCTGATATTTATCTGAACCTCTTTTCCGGTGAGTTTCTTTAATTCTTCTTTCAGCTTGTCAACTTCCTGACCCGCTTTACCGATGATCATACCGGGCCGGGCTGTAGATATTGTAACAGTAACCAGCTTCAATGTACGTTCGATAGAAATGCGGGAAATACCAGCTTTTCCGAGACGTGCATACAGATATTTTCGGATTTTATCGTCTTCTACTAACTTAGCGGAAAAATCTCGTCCACCGTACCAGTTGGATTCCCAACCTTTGATGATTCCTAACCTAAGACCTATTGGATTCGTTTTCTGTCCCATTCAATTAAAACTTATCGGATTGATTCATCACTTTATTCTTTATTTGTTTTCTTGCTGTCGAGTATCAGCGTAACATGGTTAGATCTTTTTCTAACTCGGTGCGCTCTGCCTTGTGGTGCAGGTTGAACTCTTTTCAGCATACGGCCCGAATCAACAAAGATTTCTTTGATGTAAAGATTGCTATCTTCGATTCTTTGGCCTGCATTTTTGGCTTCCCAGTTTGCAATGGCCGACCGCAAAAGTTTATATACTCTTATTGATGCTTCTTTTGAGGAATATTGAAGAACATGCAATGCCATCTCAACATTCATTCCACGCACCAAATCAGCCACCAAACGCATTTTGCGTGGCGAAGTGGGTACGTTGTTCAGTTTTGCAAAAGAGGTAACCTTTTTTGCAGCTTTTCTCTCCTCAGCTCTGTTATGTTTTCTAGCTCCCATAGTCTTGCAGTTCTTTATTTTTTACCTTTATCTTTTTTTCCGGCATGACCTCTGAAGATACGCGTAGGAGCAAATTCACCTAACTTGTGACCTACCATGTTTTCAGTGACATAAACAGGAATAAATTTGTTGCCATTGTGCACGGCTATTGTCTGCCCTACAAAATCTGGAGAAATCATTGAAGCTCTCGACCAGGTTTTGATGACAGTTTTCTTACCGGATTCTACGTTAGCCATCACTTTACTTTCGAGTTTGTAATGGATATATGGACCTTTTTTAAGCGAACGACTCATTATATAAGGATGTTTCTTACCTGATTAAACTATTATTTCTTCCTTCTTTCGACAATATACTTGTCGGAAGCATTCTTTTTGGCACGTGTTTTATAACCTTTTGAAGGCAAACCTTTACGGCTACGTGGCTGCCCACCACTGGCGCGGCCTTCACCACCACCCATCGGGTGATCAACAGGGTTCATAACCACACCACGTACGCGAGGACGACGGCCTAACCAACGGCTGCGACCAGCTTTTCCAGATACTTCAAGGCTATGATCAGAGTTAGAAACAGAACCTACTGTTCCTCTACATGTTTGAAGAATCATGCGTGTTTCACCTGAAGGCATTTTCAAAATAGCGTATTTTCCATCACGTGATGTCAACTGAGCGTAGCTTCCTGCACTGCGTGCCATTTTAGCGCCCTGTCCGGGACGCAGCTCAATATTGTGCAACATGGTACCAAAAGGAACTTCACTTAGAAACAAGGTATTGCCAATGTTAGGACTTGCACCCTGACCGGAAACAATTTCCTGTCCTACTTTAAGACCCTGCGGTGCAATAATATATCGCTTTTCGCCATCTTTATAGTTTACCAATGCTATTCGCGCTGTACGATTTGGATCGTACTCAATGGTTTGAATCACACCAGGAATACCATCTTTATCGCGTTTGAAGTCGATAATTCTGTATTTCTGCTTGTGACCTCCACCAACGTTGCGGATTGTCATCTTACCTTCTTTATTTCTTCCACCAGACCTTTTGCCGGGAGCCAACAATGACTTTTCCGGTCTATCAGTAGTGATTTCGTCGAATGCGCTTATTAGTTTAAAGCGCTGCCCAGGAGTTGTGGGTTTATACTTCTTTAAAGCCATTTATCTAAATGTTGCTAAAAAAATCAATAGTTTCACCTTCAGCGATAGTCACGACAGCTTTTTTAAAAGCATTCATTTTCCCGGCAATGACACCGGTCTTTGTAAAACGCGACTTACGCTTTCCTTCGTAATTCATTGTGTTGACTGCAGCCACTTCTACACCATAAAGCTCTTCAACAGCTTTTTTGATTTGAAGTTTGTTGGCACGCCTATCAACAATAAAACCATACCGGTTCAGCTTCTCGCCTTGTGCGGTCATTTTTTCCGTAATTACCGGTTTCTGAATGATATTCATTGTCTTTTCCGTTTTTATATTCGTAACTACGCTAGTATTTCCTCAATCGTTTTCAGGGAGCTTTCAGCCACAAACAACCTTTTGGCATTCAAAATATCAAAAGTATTCAGGCTGTTGGCTGTAACCACTTTGGTGCGCTGTAGATTGCGCGATGACAAAACGACATTGCTGTCGGTAGTTGGCATCACAAACAAACTCTTGGCGCCCTGCAACTCAAAACTATTAAGGATTTGTGCAAAGTTCTTTGTTTTTGGAGTGTCAAAGGTAAAGTCTTCCAAAATAACAATTTGCAGTTCTTTAGCTTTATAGGCCAATGCAGATTTACGCGCTAACTTTTTTACCTTTTTATTCAGTTTAAAAGAATAGTCGCGTGGCTGTGGGCCAAAAATACGGCCACCGCCTCTGAATATTGGCGACTTGATGCTACCGGCACGAGCAGTTCCTGTTCCTTTTTGCTTCTTAATCTTACGAGTACTTCCGGCGATCTCGTTGCGCTCCTTTGATTTATGAGTGCCTTGACGCTGGTTAGCCAGATACAATTTTGTATCCAGATAGATAGCGTGGTCATTGGGCTCAATACCAAAGATGTCATCATGCAACGACACTTTTCTGTCTGTCGCTTCGCCGCTAATCCTATGAACTACTAATTCCATCTTTCTATTTTTAAAAATCCGTTTTTAGGGCCTGGTACAGCACCTTTAACCAATATCAAATTCTTCTCGGGTATGATTTTCACGATCTGTAGGTTAATTAATTTAACCCTTTCACCACCCATACGTCCGGCCATACGCATTCCTTTAAAAACGCGTGCAGGATAAGAAGCGGCACCAATAGAGCCGGGAGCTCTCAACCTGTTGTGCTGACCGTGTGTGGCCTGCCCAACACCACTAAATCCGTGGCGTTTTACAACTCCCTGAAAACCTTTACCAATGCTGGTACCAACTACGTCAACATATTCACCTTCAATAAACACATCCACAGTAACGACTTCGCCCCGTGATTTCTTTTTCTCGAAACGTGTAAATTCTGAGACATACAGTTTTGGTGTTGTACCAGCCTTTTCAAAATGCCCTTTCAAGGCACTTGTGGTCTGCTTTTCTTTCTTCTCACCATAAGCAAGCTGAACAGCATCATAACCGTCTACCTCTTTGGTTCTGATCTGCGTCACTATACAAGGACCGGCTTCTATCACGGTAACCGGAATATTCATCCCGTTAGCGTCGAAAATGCTGGTCATACCTACCTTTTTTCCAAGTATTCCTGACATGTTACTTTTCTTTATTGTTTCTTGCTAAAAATTAGCAGGTCAAACTTTAATTTCTACTTCTACACCACTTGGAAGCTCCAGCTTCATCAATGCGTCGATCGTTTGTGAAGTCGAGCTGTAAATATCGAGCAGTCGTTTATAGGACGAGAGCTCAAATTGTTCTCTTGACTTTTTGTGTACGAAAGTTGAACGCAACACAGTGTAAATCCTCTTGTCTGTTGGAAGCGGAATTGGTCCGTTTACAACAGCTCCAGTTGTCTTGATCGTCTTTACAATCTTCTCGGCTGATTTATCAACCAGGTTATGATCGTACGACTTTAATTTTATTCTAATCCTTTGGCTCACGTTGAAGAATTATTATTGTTTACTATTATTTAATTATTCCTTTAGCTTTATTCACTACCTCTTCGGCAACATGTTCCGGTGCTGAAGCATAATGACTGAATTCCATGCTGGATGTTGCACGTCCTGATGATAGGCTACGTAAAGTTGTTACATAACCAAACATTTCGGAAAGTGGCACATCGGCTTTGATGATTTGTCCGGCAGCCTTAGCAACCACTTCTCGGAGTATAGCTCTGCGCTTGTTAAGGTCGCCCGTAACATCTCCCAGATAATCATCCGGTGTCAGTACTTCTACCTTCATAATAGGCTCGAGCAATATTGATTTGGCTTTGCGGCAGGATTCTTTATAACCCAATCTGGCTGCCATTTCAAATGATAATGCGTCGCTATCCACAGCATGGAACGAACCGTCGAGCAACCTTACTTTGATGCTGTCAACCGGGAAACCGGCCAAAACACCATTTGACATTGATTCTCTAAATCCTTTTTGAATAGCAGGAATAAATTCACGGGGAATATTACCGCCTTTAACTTCATCAACAAACTGCAGGCCAACAACATTCTCGTCAGCAGGACTGATTTCAAAGATGATATCGGCAAACTTACCTCTACCACCTGTTTGTTTCTTATACACCTCGCGATGATGCGCTGTAGCTGTAATAGCCTCTTTATATGCAACTTGCGGGCGGCCTTGGTTTGCATCTACTTTAAACTCCCGTTTCATACGATCGATGAGTACTTCCAAATGCAGTTCGCCCATTCCCGAAATAATCGTTTGTCCTGAATTTTCATCAGTCTTCACACGGAAAGTTGGATCTTCTTCAGCAAGTTTCGACAAAGCCACTCCCATCTTGTCCATATCAGCTTGGGTTTTAGGCTCGATAGAAACGCTAATTACCGGCTCAGGGAATGTCATTGATTCCAATAAAATTGGACGATTTTCAACACATAGGGTATCGCCTGTGCGGATTGTTTTAAATCCAACAGCAGCACCAATATCACCAGCTTCGATGCGATCAAGCGGATTTTGCTTGTTAGCATGCATTTGCATGATACGTGAGATACGCTCTTTTTTTCCTGTTGAAGCATTCAAAACATAGGAACCTGACTCGAGCACACCGCTATAGACACGGAAAAATGCAATACGACCCACAAAAGGATCGGTTGCAATTTTGAATGCTAATGCACTAAATGGCTCATCATCACTTACTTTACGTATCTCTTCTTTATCAGTTTTGGGGTTAATGCCGGTTACAGCATCAACATCCAATGGACTGGGCAAATATTGAACAACACCGTTGATCAGCATTTGTACACCTTTATTTTTGAATGCAGATCCACACATTACCGGCGAAATTCTCATTTCAACGGTAGCTTTACGAATCTGAGCAATAATTTCTTCAACAGTGATGCTATCAGGATCTTCCATGAATTTTTCCAACAGCTCATCACTATCTTCGGCAACAGCTTCAATAAGTTTCTGACGGTATTCTTCAACCGTTGATACAAGGTCAACAGGGATTGGTATTTCTACCATCACCACACCTTTTGAGCTGTCGTCCCAAATAAATGCTTTGTTAAGAATCAAATCCACAATGCCGGTAAAATTCTCTTCCTCACCAATAGGTATTTGAAGCGGAATAGGATTGGCGCCTAATCTTTCTCTGATTTGTGTGAGTACGCCAAAAAAGTCAGCTCCGGCACGATCCATTTTGTTCACAAAACAAAGTCGTGGAACTTTATATTTGTCAGCCTGACGCCAAACTGTTTCTGATTGAGGTTCCACTCCGCCTACTGCACAAAACAATGCAACAGCACCATCAAGTACACGCAATGAACGCTCGACTTCAACAGTGAAGTCAACGTGGCCAGGGGTGTCAATGATATTGATCTTATATTTCTCGTCTTTAAAATCCCAGAAAACTGTAGTAGCAGCCGAAGTAATGGTAATGCCACGCTCTTGCTCCTGAACCATCCAGTCCATGGTAGCCGATCCTTCGTGGGTTTCGCCAAGCTTATGACTGCGACCTGTATAATAAAGAATACGTTCGGTAGTAGTAGTTTTGCCGGCATCAATATGAGCCATAATGCCGATATTGCGCGTACGTAGGAGATTGTGTATGGTTTTAGTTTCTGCCATGTATATAATATAGGGCTATTTTAGAACCTAAAATGAGAGAAAGCCTTGTTGGCTTCTGCCATTCTATGTGTATCTTCTTTTTTCTTAAATGCCGTACCTTCTTCTTTATAAGCTGCTGTAATCTCACCGGCCAATTTTTGACCCATTGACTTTTCATGGCGCTTGCGGGCAACCCGAATCAGGTTTTTCATGCCAATAGACATTTTGCGGCTAGGTCTGATTTCTGAAGGTATCTGGAAAGTAGCACCACCAATACGGCGGCTTCTAACTTCAACAGCAGGTGTTACGTTGGCAAGTGCTTTTTTCCACACTTCAACGGCGTCCTCTCCTGTTTTGTTACCTACTATTTCCATGGCTTCATAAAAAACCTGGTAAGCAAGGTTTTTCTTTCCCTGTATCATGAGGTTGTTTACAAACTTTGTAACCAACACATCACCGAATTTCGGATCGGGAAGGATTATTCTTTTTTTTGGTTTAGCTTTTCTCATTTGATAGAAATCTTAGTCTAACGAAACTTAATGTCTATTTTATTTTTTCTTAGGCCGCTTTGTGCCATATTTTGAACGACGCTGTGTACGGCCTTCAACACCTGATGTGTCTAATGCACCACGAATAATATGATACCTTACACCTGGTAAATCTTTAACACGTCCACCTCTGATCATTACAATGGAGTGCTCCTGTAAATTGTGACCTTCACCTGGAATGTAAGCATTCACTTCTTTACCATTGGTCAAACGTACCCTGGCCACTTTGCGCATGGCTGAGTTAGGTTTCTTAGGAGTAGTAGTATAAACCCTTACACATACACCACGTCGTTGCGGGCATGAATCCAATGCAGGGGACTTACTTTTTTCAACCAGTTTTTGGCGTCCTTTTCGCACTAATTGTTGAATAGTCGGCATTTTAAACTATTTAATTTATGTTAATTTATCCCAAATTTGGGAGCGCAAAAGTACTATAAATTATTTAATAAACAATACTTTGTCTCAAATTAATTTCTATGTTTCCAGGATGTAGTTGAAGGAGGGGATGAGCCTTACGAAGAAGGTTGTCAAAACACACGCCTGAATAAAATTACAACTCTCGTTGCGCCTTTGCGTGAAGAAACCTATTACGTTTTAGCTTATCAGGTTCCTTTAACTATATCGTTTACAGACACTTTATCTGTCCCATCGTTTTGGGGCTGCAAAGGTAAAAACTTTTTTTTATCTGGCAACACTTTCAAAGTTTTTTTTTAGTTTTTATTGATTTCGAACCCCTGATTTGTCGTGATATGTTATGTTGTATGAAAAAAACAATTAGCCTTTCCCGCTGATAGCAAGGATTAACGCAGATGAAGAGCTGCCGGAGATGGCGCAAATTAAGGCGAAAAAAAATCAGCGGGGATCTTACGAGATACGCGGGAGATAAAACCCAGTCGTAAATTAAACACCCCCCGCTGGCGCGGATTTGCCTGGGCTGAGCCTGCCGAAGTGCAATCCGTGCCAAATCTACTTTCAAACTTATACATATCATTCAACTCAATAATGTTATTGCAAGCAAACCATTTTTCCCTGAATAGTTGACTGCACTGCTGTTAACCTAATCTTTTGGCCTTAAGTCCTGCAGCAGCAGTTTGGTTTTGAGCCTCCAACCGGCTGCAAAAGGCTAATAACAGCATAAATGCTGCAGGTAAAATGATGCGATACAATTTCATAATATCTGTTTTTAAAGTTTCTAATTTACTGCTTAATAAATTTTCCGGTGCTGGCTTGTCCGGCAGCGGTTTGTAATTCGTACACATAAGTGCCGGCTGGCAATACCTCAATGTGGCATTGCACAGCTTCAGCCGTTACTTTAAAGGCTTTGTCAAAATATTTTTGCCCGGCAATATTATAAATTCGCAGTCTGAAATCACTACCTGTTTGAAGGCCTTCCAAGCTGATGTGCAGCACATCATTAGCAGGGTTGGGCCAAACTCTGCTATTAAGGGCTGCAGCAGGTTGATCCGTCAGTTGTGTGATGATCTCGAAGTCTTCGCGAAGAAACTTCCTTACATGTATATCTCGGGCAAAACTTCCTTCATTCTTGTAACGCGTACCATACGCAAGTACACCATTGTCGGGGGTTGTTGTTATCCCCCATAGGACATAGTTAGCATCACCTCCAAGACTAACACGTCCAACAAGATTCATGTTAGTATCTATCAGGTAAATTATTGAAGTGCTAGGTAAAGTTGTCCACCCTATGTTATGTGACTGGTAACCTGACACATATATTGTGGAATCATTAGCCTGTACCATGGCTTGCCTAACCGCCCTATATTCAAGTGTATCAGGCCTATCCAACAAAAGTTCTTGCAAGTATTCTCCTGAAGTGTTCATCCGAAAAATCGAAAAGAAGTACTCACGCTTTTTATCAACGTCAACTATACGATTCGAAGCCATCAAAAATTCATTCCCGTTTACCCAGATGTTGTTACTATATCTCTTTCCTGCATGCACCGTTTCCAGATTCACACTACGCGAAATGTTCATATCTTTATCCATAAAATCCATGCTTTCAGAACCATTTGATAATGAGCCTCGGCCAAGCATCATAATACTGTCAGACTCAGGAATGGGGCATAATGAGTACACGCTGGAACTATTCCAGCTTGGATACAACTTACTCAACAGCGTGTCTCCCTCCTGGTTAAACTTGTACATTATAAAATCAGCAACTTCGTAATGGGTATATTGCCTGCCTACTTCTGTTACCAAAGCAATAAAACCATCTTCATCAATTATCGCATTCCTATTACTCCAAAATCCCAAGTAACCTTCGGGAGCTAAATAGTATTTTTCACTTACTACCTCTAAGTTGGCATCCATAATGACAACCCAAAAATGATCACATGTGTCGATACTACCATTTACTGAATAGCGGCCAGTAACAAAATAGTTGCCATTATCAAGAATATTTATACCGCTAAAAAATCCAATTGTATCCTGTTTTTCAAAATGTTTCTCCTGATAGCTCCCATCAGGGAGTACTTTTACAATATAGGCGTCATATTTTTCTTCGGTTACGTTACCAATACGACCTACTAAAATCACATTTCCCTGATTATCTACAACACTTTCAATAAGAACATCATCTTCAGGAGTTGATAAGAAGAATTCGAAACTATGCTGTGAAAGGCAATGTGTTTGAGTAATCAACAATATGAATATAAATAACAGATAATATTTCATTTTTGTATCAAGTTATTGAGTGAGACCATATAGTGATTAGTAGAGTAATAGTAAGTCAACGGGATGGGGAATTTCTGAAATAGGCACCAATATTACTTCAGCATAATAAAGCTTATTGTTATGGCGGATACGTTGAATATTAGCTTTTGTAAAGTCATCTATACCTTCAATTATACAATTCAAAAACATCCATTCCTCCATTGACTGAAATTCAGGAAAATCGGAATGGTACTGTGGTACTTGTTGATAAATAACCTGCTCCTGACCATGGAAATGAATATTCATTTTGGTGGAATCAAGGCACATGTCTGACTCGTTGTAATTTTCCTTATAAAAGATAAGGTATTCACCATTTTCCAAATATTCATTTCCAATAAGGGTAATGTCAAAATGGTTTACTGTCATCCAGCGAAAACCACTAGGTGGCATGGGCTGGGCTTTCTTGTTGCTATGAATCGCGATCTGTAACTGTTCTGCCGCGTCAGAATTTATAATAGTATCATAAATTGTATCACATTTGCCCCAACCATGCCCATACATCCAATCATCTCCATCATAAAAAGGCCCGTAATTCACCGGCGGCTCACCTGGAGTACTCAATCGCGCACCAGTTACAGCCTCCAGCCTAATCTCCAGCTCCCCGTTCGCAACATCACCGCTGCTTAGTTGCATAAACAAAAAGCCTTTTTCATCAAAATTGGCATTGATATAAAAGCCGGTAACCAGCGACAGTATTTCATCGTAAACTGCTACCACATCTTCCAGCATGGCGTTGCCAGAGGCGTCAACGGGCAGGTACAATAAGGCGGTGTCGGTAACTGTTTTGCTATAGGATTTATCCGGAAAGCCATAAGTGGCATTAAACAGGGTTTCCAGGTTCCAGCGGGCATCTTCTTTGCTTAGCACCTCGCCGCTTTTTAGATGTGGGTTTTCGCGCACAGCTGTCATTTTCTGTTTAAAACTGTTGATATCGGCGACTAGACTGGCCGCTTTGGGTGTGTAAACCATTTCAGCTGATTGGCCGACAGGCTCACCGGGTTGTGGTTCTTTTTGGCATCCGTGCAGCAGCAGACCGAACAGGATTACAAGTGCAAACAATTGAAAAAAAGCGTTTTTCATAGTGATAAAGGTTTTTGGTTTATAAACCTATCATAGAGATGAACCCTTCCGGGTTGTGCAATTGAAAATACTTGGTGAATTTTTTCGGTATAGCGTTTTCGGTTGGCTTCAAGAGCTGACAAATTAACAGGCGTTGAAACTGACCTAAAGGCAATAAAAAACTCCGGATGACTGTAAAATATAATCTTAAAAAGATGGAATCCATCAATATACAGCTTAATATCAGCGGGGGGGTAGTGTAACTAAATGGTATTGGATGCTGCATGGATGTTTGTTTTAGCGGGTCAAACTTAAAAGCATTTGTAATACATACAAGAAAAAACACGAAAAACTTACAAAACAAGCTTAATTTGGAATTGTTCCAGATAATAAAAAGCGGTTCACTAAGCTATCGGCAATTGGCCACAGCTTCGTTATAGCTTATAAACCAATGTTTTAATTGTATTCTGATGAAATAAAATAATGATAAGCATGACAAATAAAACAAGCTTAAAAGAGGCTACTGTTCCTAACAGCTAAAGCCCGATCTCTTACAAGTTTTACTGATGAAAAAATCCATAAGACTGCTCATCTGCCGAAATAATGTAGCTTTGTACTCCAAAAAAAAAATAAAGCGTGAACGATTTACTTCAACAACTTAACGAACCACAACAACAAGCAGTTCAAAACATTAACGGTCCTGTGATGGTAATTGCGGGTGCAGGATCAGGAAAAACACGGGCCCTGACGTACCGCATCGCCTATATGCTTCAGCAGGGCGTGGATGCCTTTTCAATATTAGCTTTAACCTTTACCAATAAAGCTGCCCGCGAGATGAAGCAGCGTGTACTACAGCTCGTTGGCGATCAGGAAGGCCGCAACGTGTGGATGGGTACTTTTCACTCCATCTTCGCCCGCATCCTGCGCGTAGAAGGCCATCTCCTGGGCTACCCTTCTAATTTCAGCATCTACGATACCGACGACACCAAGCAGCTGATGCGCACCATATTAAAGGAGTTAAACCTCGATCCTAAGGTTTACAAGCCTTCCTATGTGTTGCACCGTATCTCAAATGCTAAATCAAACCTTTTTACCGCCGAAGATTACCTCAACAATCCTGATATCCAAACTGCCGATTATCAAGCAGGTAAACCCCTGATTGGGGATATTTTTAAAACCTACAACGCCCGCCTGAGAAGGGCCAACGCCATGGATTTTGATGATCTGCTTTTCAACACCAATGTGCTGTTGCGCGACTTCCCTGATGTGCTTTATAAATACCAACACCGCTTCAAGTATATTTTGGTGGATGAATATCAGGACACAAACCATGCTCAATACCTTATTATAAAGCGCATCGCTGCGCTGAACGAAAATATTTGCGTGGTAGGCGATGATGCACAAAGTATTTATGCCTTCCGCGGAGCCAATATCCAAAATATTTTAAACTACAAAAACGACTATCCGGATCACCGCCTGATTCGTTTGGAACAAAACTATCGTTCCACGAAGACCATTGTGGCCGCTGCCAACAAGGTCATAGAGAACAACAAGGATCAGATCAAGAAAAAGGTGTGGACGGATAAGGAAGTGGGCGAACTGATAAGCGTTCTCAGGGCGACCTCAGACAACGAAGAAGGCGTGTTAGTAGCCAATGCCATTTTTGGCGCCAAGATGTCAGAGCAGCGCAACAACAAAGATTTCGTGATATTGTATCGCACCAATGCGCAGTCGCGTTCCATCGAGGAAGCTCTGCGTAAACAAGGTATTGCCTACCGTATATATGGTGGTCTCTCGTTTTATGCGCGTAAGGAAGTGAAGGATTTGTTGTCTTATTTTCGGCTTGTCATCAATCCGCAGGATGAGGAGGCCTTGATACGTGTAATAAATTATCCGGCAAGAGGTATTGGTAAAACAAGCATCGAACGCCTGATAGTAGCCGCAAACGAGCAGCAAATCAGCATCTGGGAATTGATTAATGAGCCTTCGCTGATGCCGCACGACATTAACCGAGGTGCCGTCGCGAAAATCAATGATTTCGCGAATATGATAAAAAGCTTTCAGGCACAGCATGAAACCAAAAACGCTTTTGAGCTGGCCAAACATATCAACACCAGCGTAGGATTGGTGAAAGTTCTAAAGGAAGACGACAGCCCCGAAGGAATCAGCCGTATCGAAAATATCGAAGAGCTACTTAATGCCATTATGGAATTTTCTGATAAGCAGGTGGACGAAGCTACCGGAGAACAAATTGGCGTGAAGCTGGCTGATTTTATGCAGGATATCGCCTTGCTTACCGATGCCGACAAAAAAGATCCCGAGGACGATGATTACGTCAGCATGATGACGATTCACGCCGCGAAAGGCCTTGAATTTCCGTATGTTTTCGTGGTTGGTATCGAAGAAAATCTTTTCCCCTCGGTGCAATCGCTCAGCACACGTGCCGATCTGGAAGAAGAACGCCGACTGTTTTATGTAGCCATCACACGCGCCGAAACAAAGCTTACACTCAGCTATGCCGAAAGCCGCTACCGCTGGGGAAACCTTAGCCTGTGCGAACCTTCGCGTTTTTTGGAAGAAATTGACGAAAGCTTGATCGACAAGCCACGCAGAGCAGGAATGCGCAGGAAAGCATCAGCGGAAAACCCACCGACTGGCTTATCATCAATAGCGCAGGCTACTTCTCCAAAATTAGCACAGTTAGCGGCCAAACCGCTGTTGGATGAAAACTTTGAAGCTTCTGAGCCGGATGATTTACAAAACGGTATGGCGGTGACTCATCAAAAATTTGGCAAAGGAAAAATAGTTAGCATAGAAGGTGCGGGAGCCAACAGAAAAGCTACGGTTCAGTTTGTAGCTTATGGACAAAAACAACTGTTGCTGAAATTCGCCAGGTTGAAAATTGTTTAATAACTATATGATTAATGCTTACTTTTGCAGATGATTAGGGTTGATGAGCTGATGTGCTGATGTGCTGATTTGCTGATGGGTTGATGTGCTGATGGGTTGATGTGCTGATGGGTTGATGTGCTGATGGGTTGATGTGCTGATGTGTTGACGTTGGTTGCGCTTAATCGTATTTATTAATTTCCTTAATTTAAGAGAAAAACAGTTTTAGAATTTTTAATTTGATCTTTATGAACATAGAAACACTTAGTTATAATACAGGACGTAATCACTTGGTAATTCAAGAATATGGAAGGAATATCCAAAATATGATAGAGCATTTGCTCAGCATTGAGGACAAAACTAACCGCACTCAAGCCGCTCATTTTGTTGTTTCTGTGATGGCACAGATGAATCCACAAGTAAAAGAAACCGAAGATTATATGCATAAACTTTGGGATCATATGCACATCATAGCAGGTTACAAACTGGATGTTGATGGCCCTTACGAAATGCCTTCCAAAGAAATACAGGATAAAAAGCCTAAACATCCGGGTTATGGTCAAAAAAAACCAAAATACGGGCATTATGGCCACTACCTGATTGAAATGATTGAGCTTGCAAAAAAGGTGGAAAATGAAGAAGAGAAAAAAGCCATGTCACTCGCCATTGCCAATCAATTAAAAAAAGATTATCTCAACTGGAACAGAGATACCGTAAATGACAACATCATTTTGGCAGAACTTGAAAGAGTCTCCAATGGTGCGCTCACATTAGCTGAAGACACCAGACTTATTGCTCAGGCAGAAGTGGTGAGCAAAAATCCCGCTGCCCAGTCAGCCGCCAAAAAGAAAAAGCCCAATAAAAAGAAAGAGTTCGCATACAAACGAAGCAACAGTCCCCGTCAGCAGCGCTAATATCCTGTATTATTAAATCACTTTTTTTTAAAAGTTTAAAAGTTTTGAGATGAGTTCGTTCAAAGTCACAGGCGGCAATACTTTATCAGGCATCATACAGCCCCAAGGCGCGAAAAACGAGGCCCTGCAAATTCTGTGCGCTTGTTTGCTCACCCCCGAAAAGCTTAAAATAGCTAACCTTCCCGATATATTAGATGTCAACAACCTTATTTCGCTGCTTGGCGGCCTTGGCGTCGACGTCAATCGGATCAGCTCGTCTGAGCTGGAGTTGCAGGCGAAAAACGTTAACCTGGATTATCTTACTTCCGATGAATTTATTGAAAAAGCAGCCAGCCTGCGCGGAAGTATTATGATTTTAGGCCCACTTTTGGCCAGATTCAACAAAGCTTTTTTACCCCATCCGGGAGGTGACAAAATAGGCCGGCGTCGCCTTGATACCCATTTTATAGGTCTAAAGAACCTTGGTGCAGAATTTCACGACAATCATGCCGAACACTGTTACCACATCGTAGCACCACAAGGCCTCAAAGGTGCATCTATGCTACTTGACGAAGCATCCGTAACGGGCACTGCCAATGTAATCATGGCAGCTACTTTGGCAAAGGGCAACACCACCATTTTCAATGCTGCCTGCGAACCTTATATCGTGCAGCTTTGCAGCATGTTGGTACGCATGGGTGCAAAAATCGAAGGCATTGGATCGAATCTCCTTAAAATAGAAGGTGTTACACAACTGCATGGCACCGAGCACCGCCTGCTGTCTGACATGATCGAGGTGGGAAGTTTTATTGGGATGGCTGCCATGACACGCTCTACCATTCGTATTCAAGATGCAGGGATTGCTCATTTAGGAATGATACCATCCGTCTTCAAAAAAATGGGAATCAGGCTTGATTATGAGGGTGATGACATCATCGTGCAGGCACAGGATTCATACGTTGTGGAGAGTTTTATGGACGGCGGAATAATGACTATCGCCGATGCACCCTGGCCTGGCTTCACACCTGACTTAATCAGTATAGTACTGGTAGTGGCCACCCAAGCCAAGGGAACCGTGCTTATCCATCAAAAAATGTTTGAAAGCAGACTATTTTTTGTGGATAAACTTATCGATATGGGCGCGCAAATTATCTTATGCGATCCACACCGCGCCAACGTCATTGGCCTTGACCACCATCACGCCCTTAAAGGCATTCGGATGAGCTCGCCGGATATCAGAGCAGGAGTTGCTTTACTTATAGCAGCCCTATCCGCCAAAGGTGTGAGCATCATCGACAATATCGATCAAATTGACCGCGGATACCAGTTTATCGACAAACGTTTGCAACAGCTCGGCGCTCAGATCGAACGCATTTAATAGAAAACAGGTTTTGAGGAGAAACACTTTAAGCTGTCATTTTGACAATCGTGCTTCCCTATGGCAAATTATTTGATAAGGATGCCTCCTTATAAAGAAGTTGAAAAAATAAAAAAGATTATACATCATGGAAGACAATCAGAAAGAATCCAGAGAAATGGATGAGTTTGAAGATATAAGGATTGATGAGAACCAGGCAGATGAAGTGAATGAGAAGCAAGCAGCAGCCAAAAATGCTCAAAAACCTTCCGAAAATAATAACAAGAGAGGCAGAATGAGAAAAGACAGAAAGAAACACGAGGAAGATACCGTGAGCAAAGAGGCACACGACGCGCTAAACGACAAATATCTGAGGCTTTTCTCTGAGTTTGACAATTTTAGAAAACGGACACTAAAAGAAAAAATTGAGCTGAGCAAAACAGCTTCTGAAGAAGTAATTACTGCCTTATTGCCAGTTTTAGACGACTTTGAACGTGCCATTGTAGCACTCGAAAACATAGACCAAGGAGGTATCAAAGAAACTCTCGAAGGGATTTTATTAATCTTTAATAAATTACTAAAAACACTTCAGCAAAAAGGACTCCAAGAAGTGGAAGCCCTCAACCAAACTTTCGACACCGATTTTCACGAAGCGATAACCAATATCCCGGCTTCCAAACCTGAACTCAAAGGAAAAGTGGTTGATGTAGTTCAAAAAGGCTATCAACTTAACGGAAAAGTAATCCGATTCGCGAAAGTTGTTGTTGCTAACTAATCAAACCCAAAGTAAAAAGCATGTCCAAAAGAGATTATTACGAAATATTAGAAATAGAGCGCAACGCTAACGAAAACGAAATCAAGAAGGCCTATCGAAAAATGGCCATCAAACACCATCCTGACAAGAATCCGGACGACAAATCTGCCGAGGAAAAGTTTAAGGAGGCCGCCGAAGCTTATGAGGTATTGAGCAACCCGGATAAAAGAGCGCGCTATGACCGCTATGGCCACGCGGGTATTGGCGGTGCAGCGAGTGGAGGAGGTTTTGGTGGCAGCATGAGTATGGATGATATCTTCAGCCAGTTTGGCGACGTTTTTGGCGGTGCTTTCGGTGGAGGTTTTGGTGGCCAACGGCAACGCCGTCGGGTTAATAAAGGTGCTAACCTGCGTGTGAAGGTGCGCCTGAACCTGAAAGATATTGCCAACGGTGCCGAGAAAAAAATTAAGGTAAATAAATACGTCTCCTGCAAACCCTGCGATGGATCCGGTGCCGATAGTGGAAGCAGCTACTCAACATGTTCTACCTGCAATGGCAGCGGACATATCACTCAAATTACCAATACCTTCCTGGGACAGATGCAAACGTCTTCTACCTGTCCGAGCTGTGGCGGAGAAGGCCGCATGATAACAAAAAAATGCACCCACTGTCAGGGCAATGGCGTAGTACGCGACGAAGAAATTATCCCCCTCAACATACCGGCAGGCGTGGCCGAAGGCATGCAGCTTTCAGTTAGCGGAAAAGGTAACGCAGGCGCCAGAGGCGGAATTCCCGGCGACCTGATTGTACTCATCGAAGAAGAAAAACATCCCGAACTGGAAAGAGATGGAGATAACCTGATTCACAACCTATTTATCAGTTTCCCACAGGCTGCACTCGGCGATCAGGTGGAAGTGCCAACAATTGATGGAAAGGCACGGATGAAGATACAGCCAGGCACGCAGTCGGGTAAAGTGTTTCGCCTAAAAGGTAAAGGATTACCTAATGTAAACAGCTACGGAACGGGTGATCTGCTGGTAAACGTAAATGTGTGGACGCCTAAAAACCTCAGTAAAGAAGAATCAAAGATTCTGGGAGATTTTACGCATTCGGAAAACTTCAAACCCAATCCCTCAGCCAGCGAAAAGAGTTACTTTGAACGGATGAAGGATTTTTTCCATTAACAGATTAAGCAAACATTTATGCAAGCCTTCCTGTCGGTTAAAGAAGTTACGAAAAAATACGCCAATCACCTGGCAATCAATAATCTCAGCCTACAGGTTCCAAAAAATAGCATCTATGGCTTGCTTGGCCCTAATGGTGCTGGGAAAACTTCTTTAATCCGTATCATCAATCAAATTACCGCACCCGACACAGGTGAGGTATTTTTTGACGAACAAGCACTAAGACCCGAGCATATCTCCAGGATTGGCTACCTGCCCGAAGAACGCGGCCTTTACAAAAAGATGAAAGTGGGTGAGCAAGCTTTGTATCTGGCACAATTGAAAGGAATGTCCAAAACGGTTGCCCGTCAAAAACTGCAATATTGGTTCGAGAAATTTTCCATCGAAAACTGGTGGAACCGCAAAGTGGAAGAGCTGAGCAAAGGCATGCAGCAAAAAATTCAGTTTATCGTCACCATCCTACATCAACCCGAACTGCTGATTTTCGATGAGCCTTTCAGCGGCTTCGACCCCATCAATGTAAATCTATTGAAGTCGGAAATCTTGAAGCTGCGCGACCAAGGTGCTACCATTATCTTTTCCACGCACAATATGGCGTCGGTTGAAGAGCTTTGCGACAATATCGCACTCATAAATAATGGCAACAAAATTTTGGAAGGCAAAATGAGCGAAATCCGCGAAAATCACCGTACCAATACCTTTGAGTGCGAAATAAAAAATCCGGTCACCAACTTTGAAACGCATATCCATAGTCTTCCGTTTAGCGTGAAAAGTTTTGAGCGAAAACCCAACGAACAGCTTTCACTGACCATCGCTGCCAACGAAAGCGACAGCGGCAACGACTTATTGCGACAGCTCTTACCGCTGGGCGAGATAACGGCTTTCAGGGAGTTATTGCCTTCGATGAATGAAATTTTCATTTCACATGTAAGCGGCTCAGCTTTAAACACCCTTTCCCATGAATAAAACTTTACTCATACTCAAACGGGAATACCTTACGCGGGTAAAAAAAACCAGCTTTATCGTGATGACGATTTTGGGGCCGCTTTTGATGGCTGCCTTAATGATTGTGCCAATTGTACTGGCTACAATGGACAGTGTCGGTAAAAAAAGCATTGCTATAATTGACGAAACAAATTGGTTTCTCGGCAAGTTTGAAGACACTGACAATATGACTTTTCAGTACATTTTCGTGTCTGTTGACAGCGCCCAAAAAGCAGTGCTCGAAGGCAGCTACGACATTTTACTTTATGTGCCGCAGCCCGCGCTAAACATTCCGGCCAATGCCGAGATTTACAGCAACCGGCAAGTTCCGATGACCACCGTTTCTTATATCCGCAACACCATGAGCCGAGAAGTGGAAACCAAGAAGTTATTGGCTTCGGGCATTGATCCGGCAGTAATAAAATCGGCAAAGGCCACCATTAACCTGGTTACTTTCCGCCTGGATGAAACTGGTGAATCAAAAAAATCTTATACCGCAGTAAACGTGGTGCTGGGGCTTGTTACTTCTATCATGATTTACTTTTTCATCTTTATTTTCGGCTCCCAGGTAATGCGCGGCGTTATTGAAGAAAAGACCAGCCGAATCGTAGAAGTTATCGTGAGTTCGGTACGTCCATTTCAGCTGATGATGGGAAAAATTACAGGAATTGCATTGGTTGGTCTCACCCAGTTTTCACTTTGGGTAGTGCTTACCGCAGGTATTTATGGTGCTTTTATGCTCATTTACAATCCGGGAGAAATGGCACAGGCACAAATAGGCGCAAGCACGATGATGCAACAGGCCAATCCGGCCACGGAAGGTCTGGATCAAGCTGCTGTCAGCCAAGTTTTTGAAGTGATTGAGGCCATCAATTTTAAGGTAATTATCGGTAGTTTTCTGTTTTACTTTTTGGGAGGATACCTGCTCTACGGCGCACTTTTTGCGGCCATCGGCTCGGCTGTTGACAACGAAGCCGACACCCAGCAATTTATGCTTCCAGTATCCTTACCCTTGATATTAGGACTGGTTATAAGCAATTTTATTGTAAATAATCCCGATGGATCTCTGGCTTTCTGGCTTTCCATTATTCCACTTACATCGCCCGTTGTGATGATGGTGCGCATTCCGTTTGGCGTGCCTTATGGCGAACTTATCCTTTCGATGTCATTATTGATTGCAGGATTTATATTTACTACCTGGTTTGCCGGAAAAATTTACCGCACAGGAATATTGATGTACGGAAAAAAAGTAAGCTATAAAGAAGTTTGGAAATGGCTCAAATATTAAAACCCGTGTATTTAGTCCGCGTTTAATTATTGATTTGTAATATTTTAAGCAAATATTCGGAAAAATTTATACTACACGAAGCATAAGGCGATATAGCCTCATGTTTTATCTGTTGAATTGTTGGGAGTTGTCAAATATTATTCTAATTTTGCACCCTCTAAAAATATTCAAGAGAGTAGGAAGAAGTTAATTTAATTCACAATTCAAATGCAGAACAAAGGAGCAATCAAGGTATTTGCCATCGCCTTTGCAATCGTATCGCTTTATCAGTTGTCATTCACATTTATAAGTCAAAAAATTGAGCGTGATGCTAAAGCGTATGCCACCGGCAAAGTAACAGAAAAGCTGGCAAATGAGCTTGCGCAAGGAGATGAATTGATGTACGGTCATTATCTCGATTCGATAACAAAAGCGCGCCAAACCTATTACCTGGATTCAATGGACAATCAGGTAGTTTATAACATCTTGATCGACAAGTACACATACCGGGATGTTAAAGAGCGCGAAATCAATCTTGGTCTCGACCTTAAAGGTGGGATGAACGTTGTGTTGGAAGTGTCGGTTAGCGACATTATTCAGGCTTTATCAGGCGAAAGCCAGGACAAAGTTTTTGTGCAAGCTATGGAAATGGCCAAACAAAAACAACGCAACAGTCAGCAGGATTTCGTGACACTATTTGGTGATTCGTTTAAAGAGATAGACCCAAACGCAAGTCTGGCCTCTATTTTCCTTTTTGAATTTAAGGACAAAGGAATTACTGTAAACTCTACAAATGATCAAGTTCTTGCCGTTATCAAAACAGAGGCCGAAGGTGCTATCGATCGTTCTTTCCAAATTCTGCGCACACGTATCGACCGTTTTGGCGTATCTCAGCCTAACATCCAAAAGCTTGCCACTTCAGGCCGTATCCTGGTTGAACTGCCCGGTATCAAAGATCCCAAACGTGTTCGTAAACTCCTTCAGGGAACTGCACAGCTTGAGTTTTGGGAAACCTATAACTTCTCCGAGCTTTATGGCTTTTTCGATGAAGCCAATCAGCGCCTTGCTGAAATTGAAGCTGCTACCGACCTAAAAACGGATTCTACCGCTTCAAAAACAGCTGAAACTCAGACCAACGAAGCAGCAGAACAAACTGCTGATGAAACAGTTGCACAGGAAGAAGATACTTTAGTTGGCGAATCAGCAGACACCACTTCTCTGATTGATCAGTTAGCTGACGACACGGATCAAATGGACGAGGCTTCCTTTGAAGAATACGCAGCCAAAAACCCTCTGTACGCTTTCCTGATGCCCTCTTATGTGCAAAATGAATCAGGTCAGTTTTTCCCCGGAAACACGGCCCGTGTAGGTACGGCAGCAGTGAAAGATACAGCCCGCGTCAATAAAATGCTCAGTCGTGTGAAATCTATTTTCCCACGCAACATGAAACTGGCCTGGACCGTCAAACCACGGGCTGCCGGCGAAACCGAACTGATGGAACTCGTTGCCCTTAAAGGATCACGCGATAATAAATCAGCCCTTGGAGGCGATGTTATTGTTGATGCCCGTCAGGATTACGACCAAAATGGCCGCGTAGAAGTTACTATTCAAATGAATAGCGAAGGCGCCAAGTCATGGAAACGCCTTACCGGAGAAAACATCGGCAGGCAAGTAGCTATCGTTCTTGATGATTACGTTTATTCGTATCCTGTTGTTAATGATGAAATTCCTAACGGCAGATCATCAATCTCGGGTGGCGAAATGAGCATTAATGAGGCTCAAGACCTTGCCAATATCTTGAAAGCCGGTAAACTTCCTGCACCTTCCCGCATTATGGAAGAAGCCGTTGTTGGCCCTTCTTTGGGTCGCGAAGCAGTTAGCGCTGGCTTGTACTCGTTTATCCTGGCCTTCGTACTCGTGCTTGTTTATATGGCCTTGTTTTATCATAGAGGAGGTCTTGTTGCAGACATCGCTTTATTCACAAACGTCTTTTTCCTTTTAGGTGTGCTGGCCTCACTGGGCGCGGTGTTAACACTTCCCGGTATCGCCGGTATCGTGCTTACCCTCGGTATGGCCGTGGATGCTAACGTAATTATCTACGAACGTATTAAGGAAGAGTTAAGGGCCGGAAAAGGGGTCAGATTGGCCATTACTGATGGCTATAAAAACGCCTACTCCGCCATTATTGACGGTAACGTAACAACGCTGTTAACCGGTATCGTACTTTACACTTTTGGAACAGGTCCGGTTCAGGGTTTTGCAACCACACTTATTATTGGTCTGCTCACCTCCTTGTTTACCTCGATCTTTATTTCGAGAATGATCTTTGTTTATCTGCTTGATAAAAACAAGAAAATCACCTTCGACACCAAAGCAACCCGTAACTTCCTGGTTAATACCACAATAAACTTCCTCGGGATGCGTAAGAAAGCCTATATCATCTCTGCCATATTGATTGTTGTCAGTTTGGGATCACTTACTTTCCGCGGGCTTAATTATGGGGTAGATTTCACCGGTGGACGTACTTACCTGGTTCGTTTTGACCAAGATGTTACCGTAAACGAAATCCGTGATGCGCTGGACGTACAGTTTACCGAAGCTACCCCTGAGGTTAAAACTTTTGGACCTTCACGTCAGGTGAAAATCACGACCAAATTTATGATTGAAGACGGGGGCAAAGAGGTTGACTCTATCATACAAACCATGCTTTATTCAAGCTTGTCTCAGTTCTATGCCGGTGATATAACATACAACGATTTCACCTCAGATCAGGAGGGCATCGACAAGTTTATTGGTATTTTGAGCTCCCAAAAAGTTGGCCCTACCATCGCCGATGACATCAGGAAAAAGGCGTTAACAGCTATCGTAATCTCCTTGTTTATCATCTTTGCCTATATCGCCGTACGATTCAGAAAATGGCAATATGGCCTGGCCGGTATTATTGCTTTGTTCCACGATACGATTATTGTGCTGGGTGTTTTCTCACTCTTCTACAATATCCTGCCTTTTAGCATGGAGATTGATCAGGCGTTTATCGCGGCAATCCTTACCATCATTGGGTATTCAATCAACGATACCGTAATCATCTTCGACCGTATCCGTGAAAACGTGGCACTACATCCGAAGAAATTACTTCGCAGTAATATCAACGATGGCCTCAACAGCACCTTGATGCGTACTTTTAATACTTCTGGAACCACCTCTTTGGTGCTTATAGTAATTGCCGTGTTTGGCGGTGAAGTTATCCGCGGATTTGTTTTCGCTTTGTTGGTAGGTATTTTAGTAGGTACGTATTCCTCCGTATTTAGCGCGACCCCGCTGGCTTTCGATCTGCTCAAAGGCCCAAAACAAGAAAAAGAAGCTGCTGAAAAAGCGGCGCTAGCTCCAAAAGGCAAAAAGAAATAGGCTTTTATAACTGATACAAAAGACCGGTCAAAGTAAGATTTGACCGGTCTTTTTTTTGGTGTAAGATTGTGCTTTAGAAAAATGTAACACATCAGCATTGAGTGGTTTTTGCGGTAAGCCCAAAAATAACGGGCAATTAGAGGACATCACACTTAATGAAACGTGGTATGTAATGCAGCTAATCCTTTCATTTACACCCGCGTTAATCCGTGAATTATGTACAGGGAAGCCTTACAGGCTTTTTTAAAAGGAGTTTAAGCGTAATACGCTGTATGCGTATCCTGTAAATAACCCCCAAATTCATTTGGGGGTTGCTTGTGCAAAGTAGCCTTAAAACGCTGTAAGCGTTTCCCATTAGAATATGTACTTTTCATCCCATTCAATGCCGTTCTCCATCAACATCTTCTTGTATTCATCCTCAAAATTCTCAGTAGCATGATGCATTTTCTGATTTTTAATATACTTTACCAAGTTGTCTTTTTCTTTTATGTTATAGGTCAAGGCACAATATCCTTCTGCCCATTGCTTAAAAACAGGAAAATTTCCAGAAGCTTTCATCCAGCGGTTAGAAGCTGTTTTTATCTCTTTGATATAATCCGACAAACAAACTGTTGGGTGCAAATCTGATAAAATATGAATGTGATTTTCTGTACCGTTAATTTGATATAATACGCAATTCCTGTTTTTAATTAAGCCCCAAATATATTTATAAAGCTCCTCATGGTAGTCTAATGAAATGGTTTTGTGTCGTTTATAAGTACAAAAAACAATGTGGTAAAGTATCTGTCTGTAGCTGTTCATAATAATCGTAATTTAAAATAAAAACCAAATTTAATTATTTTCATCTCAAGTTAGTGCTATTTGCCGATTTATCAGCTTTTTCAGGCTTTCTTTGGGAGACCCCGATGGGGTCTTAGGACTTAGTTCACTGCTTTAGTACCCGGATGAATCCGGGCGTTATGCACAGGGAAGCCTTACAGGCTTTTACTTCGTTGAGAGTTTCAACGTTATATGCTGTAAACGTATCCTGTACATAACCTACAAGTTCATTTTGAGCTTGATTTTCATCCGATAAATCAGGGCGTTGTCTATAGAGAGGCCTTATATGCTTTTTTGCAAGGAGTTTAAGCATAATACGCTGTAAGCGTATCCTGTAAATAACCCCCAAATTCATTTGGGGGTTGCTTGTGCAAAGTAGCCTTAAAACGCTGTAAGCGTTTCCCATTGCTGTATAGTCCATGCATATCCTTACATATCTGCTTTTTCAAGCTCACTTTGGGAGACCCCGATGGGGTCTTAGGACTAGGTTCACTGCTTTATCACCCGGATAAATCCGGGCGTTATGCACAGGGAAGCCTTACAGGCTTTTACTTCGTTGAGAGTTTCAACGTTATATGCTGTAAACGTATCCTGTACATAACCTACAAGTTCATTTTGAGCTTGATTTTCATCCGATAAATCAGGGCGTTGTCTATAGAGAGGCCTTATATGCTTTTTTACAAGGAGTTTAAGCATAATACGCTGTAAGCGTATCCTGTAAATAACCCCCAAATGAATTTGGGGGTTGCTTGTGCAAAGTAGCCTTAAAACGCTGTAAGCGTTTCCCATTGCTGTATAGTCCATGCATATCCTTACATATCTGCTCTTTCAAGCTCACTTTGGGAGACCCCGACGGGGTCTTAGGACTTAGTTCACTGCTTTATCACCCGGATGAATCCGGGCGTTATGCACAGGGAAGCCTTACAGGCTTTTTTGCAAGGAGTTTAAGCGTAATACGCTGTAAGCGTATCCTGTAAATAACCTACAAGTTCATTTTGAGCTTGATTTTCATCCGATAAATCAGGGCGTTGTCTATAGAGAGGCCTTATATGCTTTTTTACAAGGAGTTTAAGCGTAATACGCTGTAAGCGTATCCTGTGCATAACCCCCAAATTCATTTGGGGGTTAGTGGTGCAGGATGGCATAAAACGCTGTAAGCGTTTCCCATTGCAGTATAGTCCATGCATATCCTTACATATCTGCTCTTTCAAGCTCACTTTGGGAGACCCCGACGGGGTCTTAGGACTTAGTTCACTGCTTTATCACCCGGATAAATCCGGGCGTTATGCACAGGGAAGCCTTACAGGCTTTATGATCGCACTTTCCATCTTTAAAGAACTATTCAGAATCAAGCAAAGCGGAATAAAAAATTTTATATCTAATGACATTCTTAGGCATTCGGGACAAGATAAGTTAAAGACTTTTTCAATAAAATTCATGTACGAATATTTTCTACTTTTGTAGTCTGAACAAAGGACAACTATGACACTGCTATTTTTTAATTTTGGAACGGGCGAGATACTGCTGTTACTTTTAGTTCTTTTTGTTGTTTTAGGCCCTAAAAAATTGCCCGAAGTGGCGCGAACCCTCGGAAAGACCATCAATGATATGAAACGGGCTTCCTCGGGTTTTAAAGACGAGATAAACAAAGAAATAAACCGTATTGAAAAAGAAGTCAAGATTGACAACATAAATCTCGATGTACCAAAAAAACCAAAAGCTGTAGTGCATGCGCTACCCGACGAACAGTCTGTACCGCAAGGTAGCGATGCCCCGGAAGCAGATCAAAACGAAACAAAATCAGACAATCAATAATTGACAGATTTTTTCGTTGTATAAGCAATTACCGACATTGAAAAACCTATGAAGATAGTAGCCAGAATTCTTATTCTAATCATTTTCAGTAGCATAGCATCAAATAGCTTTGCGCAAAGGCGCAATCCTACCAAAAATGCCGATGCAGCCTTCGACAAGAAGCAATACACCATTGCTGCCGAAGCCTACAAGAAAGCCTACAACAGGGTAAAGAAAAATCCTGAAGAGCGCAACCGTGTAAGCTACAGAATGGCTGAATGCTACCGACTTACCGGCCTTTACAAACGTGCTGAAGCCACCTACAAAAGGGTGCTACGTACAGATTTTCCGCTCACGCATCCTGAAGTTTACCTGCATTTCGCCCAAGTGCTGAAAACCAATGAGAAATTTGAAGACGCCATAACTTATTATGAGCTTTATGCAGAAGCTGTACCCGATGATCCACGTGGCAAACTGGGTGCCGAAACAGCCGCCTTAGTGCAGGAATGGATGGAAAACCCCTCAAAATACGAATTGTCAACTATCAAGAAGCTCAACTCACGCGAATCGGATTTTGGCGTAACCTGGGCCAGCTCTAACTTCAACGAAATCATCTTCACCTCAACGCGCGATAATGCCACCGGCAAAGAAAAAGATGGCTACACCGGAAACGATTTCAGCGATCTATTCACTTCGCGTATCGACAGAAAAGATGAATGGAGTGCACCGGTGCTGCTCGAAGAAAACGAAGTAATAAATACCAAAGCCAGCGAGGGCGCGCCGTTTATGAACAGCGCCTTCAATAAAATGTATTTCACACGCTGCAATAACGAAGCAAAACGTATCTCAGGCTGCCAAATTATGGTGAGTACCCGCAGTGGGCGCAACTGGGGCGAGCCCGTGCCGGTAGAAATTATCGGCGTTGACACACTCGATATCGTTGGCCACCCAACCCTCAGCGAAAACGAACTTATCATGTATTATGCCGCAGAGCGCAGAGGCGGATTTGGCAAGAAAGATATCTGGGTCTCCTTGCGCGATGACAAATCTCAACCTTTCTCACGCCCGCTAAATTTAGGACCTGTCATTAATACTAAAGGAAATGAAGTATTCCCGTTTCTGCGCAACGATACCACGCTCTATTTTTCATCTGACGGTCATGGTGGCATGGGCGGCCTCGATATTTTCGTGACAACAGAAGATACCGCCGGAAACTGGGGGCCACCCGTAAACCTGAAATATCCTATCAACTCAACAGCCGATGATTTCAGCATCATGTTTCATCCCGATGAGGAAAGAGGATTTTTGGCCAGCAACCGCGACAATATCCGGGGAACCGATAACCTGTATTATTTTATCGAACCGCCCGTGTTGTTTACCCTCGAAGGTACCGTGAAAGATGTTAAAACCCTGCAATTTGTATCGGGTGCAAGCATACAACTGGTTGGATCAAACGGTATGAGCGTGAGTACGCGTACCAACGAGAAAGGCTATTTCCTGTTTTCTGACAGCCAGATGAACAAAAATACCACTTACGAGATTGTCGTGGACAAGGACAACTATTTCACGGCAACCGCGGTAATAACTACCGTTGGCGTTGAATTTAGCCGCGATTTCGTGAAGGATTTCGACCTCGAACCCATTCCCGAAGAACCCATCGTGCTGCCGGATATTCTATACGATCTGGCACGCTGGGAACTCAAGCCACAATACGAAGATTCGTTGCAAGGCCTGATCGAAACCTTGCAGGAAAACCCGACAATCACCGTTGAGCTGGCTTCGCATACCGACAGCCGCGATACCGACGAACGCAACGATGTACTCTCGCAAAGAAGGGCGCAATCTGTTGTTGACTATCTCATTATCAGAGGAATAGACGGCGCACGCTTAGTTGCAAAAGGATATGGAGAAAGGTCGCCACGAAAGCTCACCAAAACCATCACAACAAATGGTTTTACGTTTAAGGAAGGCACTGAGCTTACCGAAGATTATGTCAATTCGCTGGAATCCAATGACGAAAAAGAAGCCGCACATCAGCTAAACAGGCGTACCGAGTTCAAAGTTTTGAGCAAAGATTTCGTGCCTAAATCAAGTGCGCAGGCCATCAGCGAAAACGTGGCAATCAGGCTAAATCCTGCGGATAATCAAGTGCCTTTTATCCAAAATACCGCAGGCCTTTTTGAAGTGCCATTTAACCTGGAAGGCTATTCCGAAACCTTTGTTTACGATAGCGGTTCCGAGCCAACCATCTCACTGAAAAAAGCGCTTGAATTGCTCAACAAAGGAATCATCAACAAAGACAATTTCAAAGGTGAAATAAGCCGCGTGCTGGAGGCCGGAAATATCGCTGACCGCGCTGTCATTGTATTCAAAAATCTGCGTATAGCTAACCGCAACCTTGAGAACGTAGAAGTAACGGTATTTCATAACAGCCGCTACGACTTCACTTTTGGTCAAAAACTGTTGAATCAATTCGGTAGTTTTGAGTTTAATACCCAGAAAAAATCCCTGATATTCAAATAAGCTATGAGTGATCAGCGCTACCAGCAACGTGGTGTTTCAGCCGGAAAAGAAGACGTGCATAATGCCATAAAAAACCTGGATAAAGGACTTTATCCCTATGCTTTCTGTAAAATCATCCCGGATATTCTGGGCAATGATCCTGATTATTGCAATATTATGCACGCTGATGGTGCCGGTACAAAATCGTCACTGGCTTATCTTTACTGGAAAGAAACCGGCGATCTGAGCGTTTGGGAAGGCATTGCACAAGATGCCATCGTGATGAATACCGACGATTTATTGTGTGTGGGCGTTACCGATGGCATGCTTTTATCTTCTACGATTGGTCGCAATAAAAATCAAATTCCCGGCGAGGTGATTGCTGCCCTGATTAATGGCACAGAGCGATTTCTGGAAAATCTTCGAAATCAGGGAATAGGAATTCATCTTACGGGAGGCGAAACTGCCGATGTAGGCGATCTGGTGAGAACCGTCATCGTTGACAGCACCGTTACCGCGCGTATCAGGCGCGATCAGGTGATAGAAAATAATATTCAGCCCGGCGATGTTATTGTTGGTTTGGCTTCTTTTGGACAAGCCAGCTACGAAAGCAGCTACAATGGCGGCATGGGCAGCAACGGACTTACCTCTGCGAGGCATGATGTTTTCAGCAAATACCTTGCTGAAAAATACCCGGAAAGCTTTGATCCTAAAATCAATTCCGAGCTGATTTATAGTGGAAAGCACAAACTAACAGATCCCACTGAAGTTGAAGGCGTAAATGCCGGCCAATTGGTGCTGGCTCCTACACGCACTTATGCGCCGGTGATGAAACCCATCATCGAAAAATTTCGTCATAAAATCAATGGCCTGATCCATTGCAGCGGAGGCGCACAAACAAAAGTGCTTCATTTTGTTGAAAACCTACATATTGTCAAGGACAATTTATTTGCTACTCCTCCCCTTTTCCACCTGATTCAGGAAAGCTCCGGCACAGATTGGCAGGAGATGTATAAAGTTTTCAATATGGGCCACCGGATGGAAATCTATACCGACAAAGCATCCGCCCTTGAAATGATTAAGATAGCCAGACAATTCAAGGTAGAGGCGCAAATAATCGGCCATGTAGAAGCCGCCAAACAGAAAAAACTGACCATCAAAAGTGTGTACGGAACTTTTGAGTATTAAATGTGAATGCACGTTCTATACAGGGTGCATGTAAAAATCGCTTTTGAAAATAAATTTTATTTCAAATACTTTGAACATGTTATCTTTTAAGATAACTTTGCCGCGTGGTTAGACAAATAATATTTCACGGTGATTATTTCTTGGGTTTTTATAAAAACCTTGATATTAAGGTTAAAGCGAAAATCCAATTTGTCTTTGAACTGATTAAGCAAGTGGATAGAGTTCCTGATAAATTCCTCTCTCCAATTAAAGGTTACAAAGGACTTTTTGAGATTAGGATTGAATATCAATCAAATATTTACCGTGTTTTTTGTTGTTTTGACAAAGGTCAATTGGTTGTTTTATTAAATGGATTTCAAAAAAAGACACAAAAAACGCCAAAGGATGAGATTGAAAGAGCGATGCGTTTAAAAAACGAATATTTTCAAATTAAAAAATCATGATTATGGATAAGTATAGTGGAATTAAGACATTTGATGAGTTGATTGAAAAAGAACATGGAAAACTCGGTACTGAGAGTAGAAATGAATACGAAGAACAAGCTCAGATGTTTATTATTAGTGAAATGTTGAAACAAGCACGAAAAGAGGCAAATATGACACAGGAGCAATTAGCTGAAAAATCTGGAACTAAAAAGAGTTATATTTCAAAAATTGAAAATGCAAAAGGAAATATTCAACTTTCAACATTAATAAGAATCTTTGAAAAGGGATTAAATCGCAGGATTGGATTGACATTTTTGTCCTAATAATATTGCACGTTAACAAGAGCTAAGGGACTGTTCCCAAATAGACTTTTTTTTAAAACCATAAATTACGCATTGAATTTATTAGTTGCTGTTATATGGAATAGTGATGTTGGAATCACATCACTCCAAAACGCCATTTTCAACTCCTATTGAATAATAACTCTCCGCGTAATTAAAGCTTCGTTGTTTTGAATTTTAACGAGGTAAAGTCCACGTTCTAATCCTGAGACATCAAGTTGAATAAATCGGGATTTATGGCCCGATTTTGAAATAATTCGACCATTGACATCTATAATTTCGATGGAGATTTTCTCAGCATTATAATCATTAGTAAGTTCTATATTTAGTTTGGATATTGCCGGATTTGGGTAAATACGCACCGAAACATTATCATATTCACTGATAGCAAGCGGATTAAATGGAGACCAGTAATAGATTGTCTGTCGCTGCAATTCCCAGTTGTTTTGTTGGTTTCCCCAGTCATATAAATTTTCTTCTGTTTGATTATACCGTTCATCAAAAATATTCACGATGCTATATGCATATTCCCAATTGTTTAGTTCTAAATTCCAGCGTTCAGATTGCGTTGTATCAGGTTGACCCTGACTGTTAAACGATTGAAACTGGCGGTTTCTTGGAATCCAGGTATCATTTATTGTGTCTCCTTCAAAGCTAATAGTTGTATTATCTAAGCCGTTAAAATGATATTCATATTTTGTGCTATTTTGCCATTTTTGCAATGCAGGATTAAATTTCTTTGTTATCATTTCGCTTCTAATATCCGCTGATTCATATTTATAAGTACTCAATCTGTCGTAAATGAATTTGTTTTCTTCTTGACTCCAATTATAGATTAATAAGGTATCAATCTGATGATCAATATTATAAGTATATTGAATATGCCCTGCGCTGTCCCATACTGATGAATTTGCATTCCAGGAATACTCATAAACATCCGTAATATTTAATAATTCATCAAATTGCCGTACCCTTTTTCTCTGGTTCTCCCAAAGTGCTGCTTCATTATTCCATACTGTGGTGAACGACAAACTTACATTCCCAAAGTCATCATACAAATATTCCGTTTTTCGGGTGGGCAACCAAAGGTCATTTTCCGGAACATAGTGTTGATATTCCACCACCGAAATCATATCATCCTCAAATATGTTGAGTAACCTTGAGCCGGAAGAATATTGATTATCGCGTGTATTCCACCCTTTTGAGTACGATTCAAGAAGTTTACCATTTGCACCTACTAAACTATATCCATTATCCATCCATACTTCGTCAAGCGAGTTCCATCCAAGTGTTTTAATGCTATGTAACTGGTCTGTTCCGGCATAATAAAAAACAGAATCTAATTCATGGTTCTCATAAGTTTGTTGTAAAAAATTTAATTGCTTGCGCAAAGCGGTTAATTTGTTCCCCATTTCATCCCGACTTTTTATCGTATAGGTGCTTGTCATCTCCCACGCCCCATAATTCCCATAATTGAGGTGATAAGTATGACTGGAATCCATTACCCACAAGGTGTCTTCAAAAAGATTCCTTTCCTGAAGCTTTATTGAATCCGGCAAAATCAATTCTGTGCTAACATTTTGCGCATAGAAAGCCTGATAGAGTAGTTGAAAAACGAGGACTAAGATTAATTTTTTCATTGCTTGGATTTTTTTGGTTTGACCGCCTAAAGTTTTGCCCCGAAATAAGTGCTTATTGATTCCATGAGCCGAGACTTAAAAGCATTCAATTTAAAGCATAAAGGTAGTAAATTCATCGGGAAAATGAAGGGTGCTTTTATTAAAGCTTAAATTACGCATGGTATTTATTAGTTGAAGTAATGGAGTGTTGGAGTTGGAATCCCATCACTCCTATTGAATAATAAGCCTTCGCGTAATCAACGCATCGTTATTTTGAATTTTCACGATATAAAGTCCGGGGGTTAAGCTTTTGATGTTCAATTGTGTTGAATGAGAAACAGGCTTTGATTGCATACTGGTTTTACCATTTACATTTATTACTTCAATTGTGGAATTCAGCATATCATAATTAGCCGGGAAATCAATGGTTAATACAGATTTTGCAGGATTTGGATACACTTTTATATCCACTGCTAAAGCTGAAGTTTCGGTTATATTAACCGTGGTATCTGAAACACCAAACACCCAGTAGTCGGGGCCGTAATTAGGTACATAGTTCGAGCAGTTTACATCGCCTGTTGGACTGGCCGTCATTACTCCTGCTACTGTGTATTTGTAGTCGCTTTGTTGTATTACTCCTGCTACACTTTCGTAAGGAACTCCGCTAATGCATCGCTGCCAAAGCATTACTCCGTTTTTATCTACCTTAAAAACCCAGATTGAAGTATTATTTCCAACCGATAAATTGCCGCTCACATCTCCATCATTGGAGCTGGTGTTAGCAAACACTACAAAACCTCCATCACTTGTCTTAAATATCCGGTGCGGCAATTCACTTTTACTGCCTCCATAGCATTTTTGCCAAAGTATTTTTCCCAGAAAGTCAATTTTAACAAGCCAGACATCTACTGTTGGTTGCCGTGGATTATACCAGCCCTCATGCCAGCCCGAACCAACCATATCGCCATCGGTCGAGCTGCCATAACATGCTAATAAATAGCCATCTTCTACCTCAACGTGGAATGCCGCACCTTCATAGCCCGTGCCTCCATAGCATTGGTGCCATTCGGCTTGGCCAGCACTATCCAGTTTATAAATAATTGCATCAGGACCAGTAGGACCAGGTGTAACAAGGCAGTCAATATTTCCACCAATTCCATTGGGAGTGCCATACAATCCAGCTAGATAACCACCATCAGTAGTTGGAAGTACAGAATTGATAAATTCGGTTTGCGATGAGCCAATAGATTGATCCCATTCCGTATTTCCCAAACTATCAAGCTTAATTAGCCAACCATCAAAACGACCCCAATTATGGGTAATATCGCCGCCTTGTGAATCAATTTGCGCTGTCCCAATCACCCCGCCATCAGCGGTTGCTGCGCCATACTGATCGCCACCTAAAACACCAATGGTGTTGCCCAGTGACCTGTCCCAGATAATATTACCAAGCGTATCAATTTTCGCGATCCATAAATTCAAAGCATCAGGATAAGGCTCGGCCATTGCACCTCCAATCAGGTAATAGTAAGGACTGCCAATAGCTTTTACAATACGCAAGCCATAAGCATAATCGAAGCACTTCTGCCAAATAAGCTCACCTGTATAATCAATCTTCAATAGCCAACCACCACCACTACCATGTTCAAAACACGTCACCTGGCCTCCACCCGACTCTGCAAGTCCTGTTACCAGAAAGCCACCATCGGTTTCCGCAATATCACACGCATCGTCAGGAGCCATACTGCCGTAACTCTGCTGCCAATCAATGTTTAGCTGGGCAAACGTTGGAAAATGAAATAGCAGCAAAGTAAATAGAATTGTAATCAGTTTTTTCATCTTTGAATTGCTTAGGATTTGGTATATCTCCCTGTCATTAATACAGGTAGATGTAATAAATTGTTATAGTTTAATGATTTTTTGTCGATGAATAACTTTGTTTTTATTTTTTATAATTATGATGTAATTGCCTCGGGATATTTCATTCATATTTATTTCATTGACATGCTTATTAAGTAGAGTTTCATGTTTTACAAGCTCACCATTAATATTAAATAATGTCACTGTTAAATTACTTTCATAAGATTTTTTTACCAAAACTCTTAGAACTTCACGACATGGATTTGGTGAAATTTCAACCAAAACAAGTTCATCCAAATCATCTGTTTTCAGAAGATAATCTTTAAAGTGCAAATCATCAAAAGCTAATCCATCTTTTTCATTATCGTTTTCATCAGAAATAAAAGATATCCGATACCTGATAATTGTTGTGAAATCAATTTCAAATATCTCTTTCATTCCGGCCAACTGGATCCCAAAAAATTGCCAACCAGATGTTGTACCTGTCAAAACCGGCTTTTCAGTAAACCAGTTATAATAATCACTATATAAAGTATCAGTTAGCAAATCTATCCAATTAGTTCCATCGTCAGGTGAAAATTCAATTCTGCCATAATCTAAAAGCGAATCAGAATCTACAAAGTAGAAACCGGAGAATACAGCAACCCCGCCTTCAACAAATCCATTTTGAGCCTGATGTACAATCTCAAATACAGATATATTGTTAGGCGGGTATGAGTCAATCGTATCTGTGATAATAACATTTGGTTGTGAGTAGGCATTATCAATTGTGTTTTTTTGAGGATGACCTATTTGCCAGCTATTATAAGGATAGTTGATAGTGTCAATTGATAAGCTATGCCAATGCGCCGTATCTTCAAAAGTGTAGATGTATTCTTGCCATCCGTCTGGCAGACTATATTGGGCAGTTGAAATCAATGGTAATTGAATAAGTACATATCCAAATATGTACAGTAGCATTTTGTTTTTCATGTTACATTAATTTTAAAGTGAAACAATCATTTTTTGTGTTGATACTAAGTTCTCTTTCTGCCATATTTGTGTGATGTATATCCCAGGTTTTAAACTGCTTAAATCAATTTGCATGTCATTGTGATAAAATCGTGTAGCATACATTTCTTCCCCAAGAATGCTGTAAATTTTGAATACTTTCTCAAAGCTGTTTTCAGGATTAATTTTTATAGTACAAAAGTTCTTAATCGGATTAGGATAAATGTTTATTGTTGTATTAGAATAAGTTGCGTCTATTGAAGTCCAGACACGGAGCTTTCCACAACTTGCAGCATCATTATAAACATACCGCTGTTCTTCAGCAACCGTAAGGCATAATAATACGCGAGGACAGCAAAATTCTCTCTGTCTAAGTTCTTTATTAAAGCCACCAAAAGCAACCCCAAATGGATTTGTAAGACTTCCTACACCTTCAATAAGAACTAGTGTTACCGGGAAATAAGTGTTCATGCTTGAAAGATGAAAAATATTGGTGGATTGATTGTTATTTAAGGTGGTTTCTGAGATGCTATCAACGATATATACACTGTCTGTAGCATGCGAGAACAAATCCCAATAATAAGCACTTAGAATAACGGTATCGCTAACATTTACGTCAAAGTCTAAAAGTAAACGCTCCTGCTTTTCGGAGAAATAATGCCGGATAACATACACTTTTTTTCCGGCTGTGTCTTGCCTGATCGAAGCATACAGTTCCCTGATGGTGTCAAACGAATTCAGGTGAATGTAGTACTCGTAAATGTTTCTATACATGTTGTTCAGCAAGAATGTATCAGTCTCGGTCTTATATAAACTTGTCCATGATTGAGGAGGTTCATATATCTCATTTTGTTCTGTCCAGGTTGCATCAAGCATAGGAAACGGGACATATTCCTGTGCCTGCATGACGGTTTGGATTTGTAGGCAAAGCAACCCGATCATTGATAATAGTAGTGTTTTTTTCATAATCTTTAATTTCAGCGGTGTAAGTAAAGGCACAATGTCTTCAATTTAAACCAATTGTGCTGTAAAGATAACAAAATATGCTCGAAAGCAGCGGATGATTTTAACTATTCTTGTTGAAAAATGTCGGGATTGTAATAGCGTAAAAGTGCTTTTTGAAGCTAAGATTTCAACCCTTTCAAGTGTCGTGGAAGCTGAAATTATCCAGCGTTTTGTTAAAAAATGCGGGCATTGTAAAATTAGGGCGGCAGTTAATAAACAATTGTTGCACAAAATAACAACGAGAACTACAGTGAATTTTTCAGAATAAATCCTAAATCCAAATTCCCTACCTTTGCCACTCAAAAATTTTATATTGTGGATATCATAGATAAACTGGAAACCATCAACCGCCGCTGGGAGGAAATGAGCGAGCAACTGAGCGATCCTGACGTAATGTCGGACATGAAACGCTATGTTAAGCTCAACAAAGACTACAAAGACCTGGAGCCTGTGGTTCAAGCTTTTAAAGAATATAAAACTGTCACTTCCAATATTGAAAATGCCCGCGAAATCATCAAAAAAGAAAAAGATGAAGATTTCAGGGAAATGGCCCGCGAGGAGTTAGATACTTTTGAAGAACGCAAGGAAAAGCTGGAGGAAGATATCCGCATCCTGCTCATTCCCAAAGACCCACAGGATGATAAAAATGCTGTCGTTGAGATTAGGGCCGGGACCGGTGGCGATGAGGCCAGCATTTTTGCCGGTGATTTGTACCGGATGTACACAAAATACTGTGAAACAAAAGGCTGGAAAACCGATTTAGTTAACATGAACGAAGGCACTTCGGGAGGTTTCAAAGAAGTGGTGTTTAATGTAAGTGGCAACAATGTGTATGGCCTCCTCAAGTTTGAGTCGGGTGTTCACCGCGTACAGCGCGTTCCCAAAACGGAAACACAGGGTCGTGTGCATACCTCGGCAGCTTCGGTAGTGGTGCTTCCCGAGGCAGAGGAATTTGATATTGAACTGCACGACAGGGATATACGCAAAGACACCTACTGCTCTTCCGGCCCAGGCGGACAGTCAGTAAACACAACTTATTCCGCCATTCGTCTGACACATATTCCAAGCGGTTTGGTAGTAACTTGCCAGGATGAAAAATCTCAGCTCAAAAACCTGGCAAAAGCTATGAAAGTGCTGCGCTCAAGGCTTTATGAAGTGGAGTATAACAAATATTTAGAAGAGATTTCGTCCAAGCGTAAAACCATGGTTTCTACCGGCGACCGTTCGGCCAAAATCCGCACCTACAATTATCCACAAGGCCGCGTAACGGATCACCGTATCAACCTCACCATGTATAATTTGTCAGCCATTATGGATGGCGATATTGACGAGATCATCGAAAAGCTTCAGATCGCTGAAAATGCCGAACGCATGAAAACGGAATTAGATGTCTAAGGCATGAAAAAGACTGAACTAATAGCACAAATCCTGAAAAAACGCAGCTTCCTATGTGTTGGGCTGGATACTGATATTGAAAAAATTCCAGCACATCAGCAAAAGCTCCCGGATGCCGTTTTTCAGTTTAACAAAAACATTATTGACGCCACAGCGGCTTATGCTGTAGGCTTTAAACCCAATACCGCCTTTTATGAAAGCGAAGGCACATCAGGTTGGATAAGCCTGGAAAAGACAATCGCTTATATCAAAAAGCATTATCCCGAAATCATGGTGATTGCTGATGCCAAACGTGGCGATATTGGCAATACCTCAAGGCGTTATGCCAAAGCTTTTTTTGAACAGCTGCAGGCTGATGCAATCACCGTTGCACCCTATATGGGCCTTGATTCGGTGCAGCCGTTTCTTGGTTTTGAAAATAAATGGGTGGTATTACTTGGCCTTACTTCCAATAGTGGTTCAGCGGATTTTCAGCAGCTTAAACTTGATAATGGCCGCTTTCTGTACGAAGAAGTGGTGAGCAAAGCCATCAGCTGGGCCGGCAGCCACCAACTGATGTTTGTAACGGGCGCCACCAAACCGGAAATGATCGCAAGAATTAGAAGTCTGGCTCCTGATTATTTCTTCTTAGTTCCCGGCGTCGGCGCACAGGGCGGCGATTTAAATGCCGTGGCCAAAGCCGGATTGAACAGCGAAGTTGGTATTTTGGTTAATGCTTCGCGGAGTATTTTGTATGCCTCTTCCGATATCGATTTCGCGGAGGCCGCCGCAACAGAAGCGCAGAAATTACAGCAAGAAATGGAAAGTATTTTGATTCGGAAAAATTTATTGAAATAATTCGAGTTGGAGTAATTACTGCTGCAATATTGCATCTGTTGGAAAGGGTGTTTTTTTTAAAATTAAACCCCAAAGGTTTCAGAAACCTTTGGAGTTTAATGATTTACAACAAAAAGTCCGTAGGACTTACCCAATAATAACGCCCAGATTTATCTGGGTGAAAATAGTGAACGAAGCTCTACTACCCCAGAGGGGTTTCCCATAAAAAGCATAAAGCGGCAGACATATCAAAAAAACGAACGGACTTTGCCGGAATGGAAAACTCCTACAGAGTTTTGGAGGTGCGGGTGCATCTTTAATCCCCCGGATAAATCCGGGGGTTATGCACAGGATACGCCTACAGCGTATTGCGCTTGCTGCCAAGAAGTAGGCACGATAGACCTAAAACCATTCAAGATACGCCTACAGCGTATTGCGCTGGCTACAAGTATGTTTTGAGGAAGAAATCGCCTGCTTATTAGCCTATATGCTGCACACATTTTTATTAAACCCCAAAGGCGTTGAAAACCTTTGGGATTTAATAATAACGACATAGAAAATACGTGGAACTATGCCAATAATAACAGCTAACATATACTTTGCTGAGGTCTTTGAAGGACAAACCCTTCTTTCCATAACGATTTATATTTGAAACTAAAATACTCCTATTCAATATTTTATTATAGAAGTATATATAGTATTACTTGCTGGGCTTTCTTTCTGGATTATTAATTTTAGAAGGGTTTTGTCTTGTGTCGAAAATATCAGTTATTAAAACACCTTCACGCACTTTTTTATAGACAACTTTATAATTCCCAACAACTAAATATCTATGTCCTTCTTTTAGGATTTCAAGAGCAGACTCGATTTGTCCTGAATTCGGATGTTGTTTAAGCTGCCTTGTTGCATTAAATATCATGGTCAAGATCCGTCTTGCAATATTATTTCCTGCAATTTCTTTATGGTAGATAAAGATTTCTTTTAGCATATCAGCAGCAAAGTCTGACCAAATAATTTTCATTAAACTACCAATTATTCGATTCCTTTTCTAACATTTCCTGGTCTTGAAATTTTCCTAAGTGATAATCTTTATTCGATTTCAGCGCTCTGTCAGTTAATTCTTGTTGTGTAAACTGCCTTAAAGGTTGATTAGTCGTTTGTAAAGTCTTGTTTATGGAGTCTTCAATTCTTTGAAGTATTTTTTCGTCTTGAAGTCCAATCAAGTATTGAATTAAATTTAGTTTTCGAGTTTGTAAGTCCATGATAGCTATATTTATGTCAAAAGTAATCATTTTTCTAAGATTTCGTATTTAGTTTTTGTCTTCCGTAGCCTTGCAGAAAATGCCTTGATTTATCTATGTGCAGAAGAAAACCAAGGGCAATCAAACCTCTTAGCGGTTTCCCATTGTAATCCAAGATGGGAAACTCCTACGGAGTTTCGAAGGTGCAAGCTTTTCTGAAATCCCCCGAATGAATTCGGGGGTTATGCACAGGATACGCCTACAGCGTATTGTGCTTACTTTCAATAAGTTTTGAGAAAAATCAATTGTTTAGTTTCAATGCTAAACTCAGCTGATTTTAAAAACCCTAAAACTTTAAAAACCTTTGGTATTCAATTATTTAACACAAAATAAAAGTCCGTAGGACTTGCCCAATAATAACGCCCAGATTTATCTGGGTGCAACAGAAGTAAATAGCCACCAAACCTCGGAGAGGTTTCCCAAAGTAATACAAGATGGGGAACTCTTACAGAGTTCTGGAGGTGCAGGTATTTCCGCCATCCCCCGAATAAATTCGGGGGTTATGCACAGGATACGCCTACAGCATATTGTGCTTGCTACCAAAAAGTTTTGAGGAAGAAATCGCCTGCTTATTAGCCTATATGCTGCACACATTTTTATTAAACTCCAAAGGTTTTGAAAACCTTCTATGTTGTAATCCAAATTTTTATTTATTTATTTTCCTCTTTTTTAGTTCGTTAGCATTTTTTCAATCTTTGAAATGGACAATACTGATCTAGAGCAGGTTTTCTGCTGACTTTCAACAT
>Ga0265293_10001401_pt1 | contig 52643 bp, 48 predicted proteins | sample Munlanlewell138R_FD_192505 | JGI IMG/M metagenome (GOLD analysis project Ga0265293, IMG submission 192505) | Leachate microbial communities from a municipal landfill in Southern Ontario, Canada - Leachate well 138R | ecosystem: Engineered > Solid waste > Landfill > Unclassified | place: Canada... | reverse complement strand
GATATCGGGACTTTCGAATATCGGTTTCAGACGCTGCAGCGTTTCTTTGCGATCCAGAACAGAAGGGGAATCCAGGCTGTCATGGTCCAGCGCCAGATACACGGCCTGACCCGGCTCCCAGCTCAGCGCCAGCCCGATAATACGGGACAGCATAAAGTGTTCAGCGGAGTCCAGCAGCGCAATAGCGGCACTGCCCACTCGACGAATTTCGCTGATACAGGCATCAAGCTCAGCCATTGAGTGGATCAGGCGATAGTCCTGCTTGTCTGTTTTCCAGGACTCGTCCTGCTCGGGCAGAACGGCGTCAGTGCTGACACCCAGCTGTTCTCGCGCCTGCGATACCTGTTCCGCCGATAGGTCTACGCCCTGACTTTCCAGTTCCTTGATCCAGCTGCGGAATTCCAGCTCGGTGAACAGCGCCAACAGCTGGCTTTGGTCTTCTGCCGTTGGAACCAGCTGCTCAAGCCCTAGATCAAGCGGCACATCAAGTTTCACTGTGGCGAGTTCATAAGAAAGCCGCAGCAGCCCGATGTTGTCACGCAGTTTTTCGCCGATTTTGCCGCCGATCTGGTCCGCATTGGCAATGATCTGTTCAACGGAGCCAAAATCCTGCAGCCATTTCACCGCTGTTTTGGGACCCACACCTGGCACGCCGGGGATGTTGTCTACCTTGTCGCCAGTCAGTGCAAGAAAATCCACAATTCCCGAAGGTGGAATACCAAACTTGTTTACAACACCCGCCGGATCCAGCTTTTCACCGGTCATGGTATTAATCAGCGTGACGTGTTGATTAACCAGCTGCGCCAGATCCTTGTCGCCGGTAGAGATCAGAGTATCGCGTTGCTGCTCTTGGGCCTGGCGGGCGAGTGTACCAATAACATCGTCGGCTTCTACACCGGGCACGACCAGCAGCGGCAGCCCCATCGCACGCACAATATGGTGGATAGGCTCGATCTGGGTACGCAGATCATCCGGCATCGGTGGACGATGGGCTTTGTATTCTTTGTAGATATCGTTGCGGAAGGTGCTGCCTTTGGCATCAAACACAATGGCAACAGGGCTGTCCGGATATTCTTTTTTCAGGCTGCGGATCATGCTGATCACGCCTTTGATAGCGCCAGTGGCCTGACCTTTGCTGGTCACCAGTGGCGGAAGCGCGTGATAGGCTCTGAACAGGTAAGATGAACCATCTACCAAAATAAGTGGGCTGACCGATGCCATAAAAACGTCCGTGGTAATTCTGGAAAAACGCCGCGAGCGGTATTGGTTACCGCGCAAAACACTGCTGGAAGGCGTTAGCGAGATTGTCGATCAACTGTATATAAGCCGATGCTCCTGAGGTCAAGTTTTGGCCAGTTGTATCGGCATGAATGCGTGAAATATCCTTTTTGCCTATAACCGTTTCAACCGTTGCAGCCTGTGCGGTCACATCTTCGAGCAAACAGTTAATGTCGCGGCTTTCGATGGCCTCGCGCAGCGCCAACAGATGGCGTGCGCCCGGTCGCAGCTCTTCGCTGCCTACAAAAACCACTTCATGGTGTAAACCAAACTGGCGTTCAAAGTAGCCGAATGCGTCGTGATAAACCGCATATCGTGCACTGTCGGATGTATTCAGCGTGTCTGCCAGACGCAGCTCCAGCTGCGTAAGAGCCTGTTCAAACTGCAGCAGATTTTGTGTATACGCCGCCGCGTTGGCTGGATCCGCACTGCCCAGGCTTTGCGCAATGGCGCGCGCAATCGTAAGGCCATTGTGTGTATCCAGCCAGACATGCGGGTCAATATCCACACCAGCCTTGTGATGATGCCCGGCGTGCAGCCCATCTTCGGGCACTACAACATGGACATCGTCGTTGTCACCGATGTGGTGAACCCGTAAATCCGGCAGAGACAGAATCTGTAAGACCGGCTTGTCGGAACGACCCGCCTGCACAGCGCCCGTCAAATAGGTTTCCAGCTCAGGACCTACCCAAACGAACAGGTCAGCACTGTTCAGTGTCCGCACATTGGAGGGGCGCAGCGTAAAGTGGTGATAAGATTGCGTAGACGGGATCAGCAGCACCGGTTCGGAGATACCCTCTGTAATCGCGCTGGCAATCATATGCAGCGGTTTGATGCTGGTGACCACCCGAACCTGGGCAAACGCCGGCGTTACTGCGAATAAAGTCACAGCAAAACACAGAGCTGATGTCAGGCGGGTTCGGATAGTCATGACCGGGGCATTCACTTCTCAAAGAAATGCTATGATATACCATTATCAAAACAATCACTACGTCGCGGACTCTCCGAATGACTACGGATCTACTCATCAAGGCGCAGGACATCAGTATCGAACTGGGCGGCCGGTCGGTATTAAAAGACATTAACCTGGAGCTGCGCAGGTCCCGGCTCGTGACACTGATAGGCCCAAACGGTGCAGGCAAAACCACTTTGGTCAGGATTGTATTGGGGCTGCTGGCTCCCGACTCCGGCAAGCTGGAGCGGGCCGACGGGCTGCGGATCGGTTATATGCCGCAGAAGCTGTTTATTGAGCCAACCTTGCCGCTTACCGTGCAGCGCTTCCTGCAACTGGCATCGCCATCCATCAATAATTTGCGTCCGGTGCTGGAAGAGGTGCGCATCAGCCATCTGCTGAATCAACAGGTCAGCAAGCTGTCTGGTGGCGAAATGCAACGTGTACTGCTGGCGCGCGCTCTCAGCCGCGAACCGGATTTGCTGGTTCTGGACGAACCTGCCCAAGGCGTCGATGTTAATGGCCAGGTCGAACTTTACGAGCTGATCAACAGCATCCGTGATCACCACCACTGTGGTGTGTTGATGGTGTCCCACGACCTGCATCTGGTCATGGCGGGTACCGATGAGGTGATCTGTCTGAACCAGCACATCTGTTGCCATGGCAAACCCGAACATGTCAGCGCAGATCCGGCCTACCTGGCGCTTTTTGGCAGAAGGGAGGCGCAAACGCTGGCGGTCTACACGCACAACCATAACCATGTACACGACTTCAAAGGCGGCATCGTCAGCGATAACTGTTGTGACACAGACCTGAAGTCGGGGGAGCATAAACATGGCTGATTTTCTGGTTTATGCCCTGATCGCAGGTGTCAGCATTGCCATGATCGCAGGGCCTTTAGGCTGTTTTGTAGTTTGGCGCCGGATGTCCTATTTTGGTGACACGCTTGCCCACGCATCTTTGCTGGGAGTGGCTTTTGCGATCCTGTTCAGTATTCAGTTACAGCTGGCCATTATTGTGTGCTGCCTGGTGTTTGCAGGACTGCTGTTATTACTGGAAAGACGGCAGATCCTGGCAACTGACACGTTGTTGGGGATTATTGCCCACAGTACGCTGGCTTTTGGCCTGCTGGTATTGTCGATCTCTGATCGCGTACAAATTGATCTGAGCAGCTTCCTGTTCGGAGATCTGCTTACCGTCACGCGCACTGACTTGATGTGGATTGTGGCCTGTTGTGTCATGTGTGCACTGGTACTGTTCAGATTCTGGGATCAGTTTTTGGCGATCACAATTCATCGGGAGCTGGCCATTATCGAAGGACTTCCAGTTAACAGGCTGTACAGCCTGCTGGTTCTGCTGATGGCGCTGCTTATTGCTGTCGCGATGAAAATTGTGGGCGTACTGCTGATTACATCATTGCTGATTATTCCGGCTGCAGCGGCCAGACGTTTTTCGACCACCCCGGAGCAGATGGCAGCGGGTGCAGCAGGGATAGGGGTTGTTGCGGTGAGCGCAGGGCTGGCGATGTCGTATCTGTGGGACACACCTGCCGGTCCGTCGATTGTGGTTTCAGCTTTTGTGCTATTTATGCTGGCCTATGCAAAACCACAGAGACACCGCTGAGCCTGATGCCCTTACAGCGCCTGGCGGAAGATTTCGTATGCCTGTTTGATATTATCGCGTTTGATATTTGGATCCATAAAACCACGATACTGGCCTTGTGGATCAATAATCAGAATGTTGCCGCTGTGATCAATCAGGAAGTTGCGGGGAGTGCCACCATCCGGTGCTGGTACCGGCATAATGCCGTTGGCCACAAACATATCGCGGGCAAGACGTGAGATGGCAGAAAAGTCGCCGTTTACGCCGATAAATTCTTCATGGAAACCTTCTACATAACGCGCGATAGCGTTGCTATCGTCACGAAATGGGTCAACACTGACCATCACCACCTGGGTGTCTGTACGCAGACCACTGTCAATTGAGTTATAGAAGGCTGCCAGTTCGGTCATTGTTAACGGGCAGATGTCCGGGCAGTTGGTGAAGCCAAAAAAAACCAGGCTCCATTTTTCGTCGAAACTGGCGTTGGTGAAGGGGCGCCCCATGTGATCCTGCAGCTCAAACGGCTGGATTGTCACCGGCTCCTCATAAATCAACGCACCAATTTCGCGCAACTCTTCCGGATCAATCTCCGCGCGCTGGTTATTGGGTGCATAACGGGTATAGGTGATGTACATCACCAGAAATACCCATATAAGACATGCAATCAACGTGATCTTGACGCTTCGTTTCATGGTATTAACGCCTGCAGTGACAATCAGGGGAACAGATAGTGATCAACCAGCAAAACCGGGAACAGCACCATCAGATAAACAATTGAATAACGGAATGTATCCATTGCGGTTGAGGGCTTTGGCCGGTACAGCAGCACCAGCGACCAGATCAGGAAACCAACGCCCAATACCACAGCAGCCAACAAGTACAACGGGCCACTCATGCCAATGAGCCATGGCATTACACTGATCAACAGCAGGATAACCGTGTACAGCACAATATGAACTTTGGTCAGGTGCTCGCCGTGTGTTACTGGCAGCATCGGAATGCCGGTTTTGGCGTAGTCATCCTTGCGGTAAATAGCCAGAGCCCAGAAGTGGGGAGGGGTCCAGGCAAAAATGATCAGCACCAGAATCAGGGCGCCCGGCTCGACGGTGCCAGAAACTGCTGCCCAGCCAAGCAGCGGAGGCATGGCGCCGGAGAGACCACCAATAACGATATTTTGTGGCGTTGCACGCTTGAGGTAACCAGTATAAATAAAGGCATAACCGATGAATGAGGCCAGTGTCAGCCAGGCGCTGAGCGCATTCACCCAGATCAGCATGATTGCCATACCAACCACACCAATGATGGCAGCAAACCAGGCAGCCTGTTTGGGCTCAACCCGACCCTGCGGCATTGGCCGATTGATAGTACGACGCATCACTGCGTCTATTTTGCGATCAATCAGGTGGTTAACCACAGCACCGGAGGAGGCAACCAGCGCAATACCAAGGTTACCCAGAATCAGGATATCCAGAGGGACCATGCCGGGCACGGCCAGAAACATTCCGACCATGGAGGTCAGGATCATTAACATCACTACACGAGGTTTGCACATCTCGTAGTAGTCACGCCAACTGGCAGTCTGGTTGTGGATCAGCTCTGTCACGATTCTCTCTCTGTACACTGGTGGCGCAGCATAATCGCTGCCACAGTGCTTTCGCCTGTAGTAAGTATATGCTTAAGTCCCGGATCAGGCGGAATTGTACCCCAAATGCAGATTGGATGAAAAAAATGAGGACATTTATTTTTTTCCGGAGTAAATTCAGGGTGTGGTTGATCAATTTTTATAAGGAGTCTGAAGTTTAGTGTAGTCATCTGAGCAACACGACAGGTGTATTAAAGACGGATAGATGGTTGAAGCGATTCCAGGTAAGCAAGAGGAGCACCGCTATGAAATGTATCTATTATTTGTCCCCAACCCTGAAAAGCACGCAGCAGATTTCCGATGACCTGCATGGCATCGGTGTTGACGACTGGTTTTTGCATGTCCACAGCAAGGATGAGAGCGGCCTGGTCAAGGAGCATCTGCACTCAAGCAATTATATTGAGACTCTGGATTTTATCCGCGAAGGCTTTATCGGAGCGACCATCGGTTTTGCCACTGGCCTGATTTTGGCGGGCCTGACTTCTGTTACTCACCCATTCGGCGTAGAAACTCCGCTAATCGGTTATGCCGCCATCGTATTCCTTCTGACGTGTTTCGGCGCGTGGGTTGGAGGTCTGAGCGGTGTTGCCAGCGAAAATAAAAAAATCGCGAACTTCCATGCCGACATTGTCGCGGGCAAGTACCTGATTCTGATCTACGCAAAAGATCATCAGATTAATGCTATTCAGCAGATGATGAGCGTCAAGCATCCGGAAGCGGCCCTGGCAGCGGTTGATCCTCACTTCTTTAATCCATTTGCAAACCTTCAGATGGTGCGCGCTTGAAGCTGTGGATGTGTTGCGCTGAATAAAACAAAGTTTTAGTATCCGATGAAATGGTGGGGCAACTGCCCCACCATGCAAGCTAGCGTCACAGATAGATGTTGTACACGTTGAACACCCATCCGAAAGATAACAACAATTGGAGGGAACGACGTTGTGAACGAGACTGTTTGTACCGTTCGTAGTCAACTGCGTGACTGGCGATCTACATATTTCCCACCGGGCATCAGCCCGCGGCCCTCTTTTATCTTTCGCTGTACTGTTGCTGTATCCACTGTTGTCCGTATTCGAACAATTATAAGGATATCTCGCGTATGGCTATTGCAGTTGTTCTGTTCATTCTTGTCATTGGCACCGTTATCTTCCATTTCGCAAGCCCCTGGTGGTTTACGGAGATTGCCTCCCACTGGTCCAGAATAGATTTCACAATCAATCTCACCTTCTGGGTGACCGGTCTGGTTTTTATCGCTGTAAACGTGTTCATGGCGTATTGCGTACTGCGGTTTCGCCAGCGTAAGGATTCAAAACACACAGCCGTGTATGAGCCGGAAAACGCACGCCTGGAATCCGGACTGACGCTTTTGACCACAGTGGGGGTGGTAGCCATGCTGGCGCCAGGACTGTTCGTCTGGGCGCAGTTTGTGTCTCCGCCCGATGAGTCGATGGAGTTCGAAGCGTTTGCATCACAATGGCAATGGTCGTTCAGATATCCAGGAGCCGATGGCGTACTGGGTACTGCAGATATCAGGTATATCACTGAACGCAACCCTCTCGGTATTAACCCGGATGACCCTGATGGTCGCGACGACATCATCGTCAGGAAGCCGGTCATGGCAATGCCTTTAAACCAGCCCGTTAAAGCGATGTTGCGCTCGCGTGATGTTTTGCATAACTACACGGTTCCCCAATTCCGCGTGAAGATGGATATGGTGCCGGGCATGGTGTCTTACCTGTGGTTAACACCCACACGCACCGGTTCTTTTGAAATCCTGTGTGAACAGTATTGTGGTCTTGGTCACCACATCATGCGTGCAACTGTGGAGGTGATGGAACCGGGTGACTTCCGCAACTGGCTGGCGACTCAGCCGACCTTTGCCGAAACCCAGCAACAAACCACTGCTGATGTTGCTGCTGGTCAACAGGCTTATATGGTTTGCGCCGGCTGCCATGGCCAGAACGGTGAAGGCAACCGTGCAATGAATGCTCCAAGACTGGCGGGTCTACAAAGCTGGTATATAGAACGCCAGTTGCGTTACTACCAGGAAGGGATACGTGGCACCAATCCGGAAGACAGCGCCGGCCAGATGATGGCTCCGATGGCAAATATGGTGGCCTCACCTGAAGCCCGCAGGAACGTGGCCGCCTATATTGCCTCGATGCAGGTTGCGACACCTGCAGTCACACTCAGCGAAGGAGATGCCGACCGCGGTATGCGCATCTACGAAAATAACTGTGCGGCGTGTCATGGCGCAGACGGCCGTGGCAGCTGGGCAACAGATGCTCCCGCCCTGAGCGGCACCGATGACTGGTATCTGGCAATGCAGCTGAACAACTACAAAGCCGGTATCCGCGGACATCATCAGGGCGACGAATATGGTTACCAGATGGTGTCAATGGTCAAGGCCATGAGAACAGAACAACAACAAAATGATGTTATCCAGTACATCAATTCCCTGAGGTAGAGAATCCGGTTTTCCGGCGACTATAACAACAACTTGTCAATACACCGTTCAGGCTTTGACCCGGAGGACGATTAAATGGCTTATGTTCCTTTAGCCGACCAGGATGATGCTCATGCACTGCACGACCCGCACAGCTTTGTCACCAAATACATCTGGAGTCAGGATCACAAGGTAATCGCTATTCAGTATGGCGGCACCGCAATTTTTGTTGGCCTGGTGGCATTGGGTTTGTCAATTCTGATGCGCCTGCAAATAGGCTTCCCAGATACCGTCAGCTTTATTGACCCTGCGTTTTATTATCAAGCCGTCACCATGCACGGCATGATTATGGTGATCTACCTGCTTACGGCGTTGTTCCTGGGCGGCTTTGGAAACTATCTGGTGCCATTGATGTGTGGCACACGCGACATGGTGTTCCCCTTCCTGAATATGCTGAGCTTCTGGTTCTACCTGGTTTCGGTCATTGTACTGTTATCAAGCTTTTTTGTGACAGGTGGCCCCACTGGCGCTGGTTGGACGCTTTATGCGCCGCAATCAATCAGCCAGGGCACTCCTGGCCACGAAGGCGGCATTCTGTTGATGCTGATCTCGCTGGTGATTTTTATTATCGCTTTCACCATGGGCGGCCTCAATTATGTCACTACCATTTTACAGGCACGTACCCGCGGCATGACACTGATGCGTCTGCCGTTGTCAATCTGGGGCATCCTTACCGCTACCATTCTAGGTCTGTTTGCATTTCCAGCGCTTTTGGTCGCCGCCATTATGCTGGGTTTTGATCTGGTTCTTGGCACAAGTTTTTTTATGCCTGCAATGATCCATCTTGGTGAACAGGGAAGCCACGAAGGTGGTAGTCCAATTCTGTTCCAGCACCTGTTCTGGTTTTTTGGCCATCCGGAAGTTTATATCGTTGCGCTGCCGGCATTTGGTCTGGTATCCGATGTTATCTCCACCCATGCTCGCAAGAATATTTTTGGTTACCGCATGATGGTGTGGGCAATTATTGCTATCGGTGGCCTGAGCTTCATGGTGTGGGCTCACCACATGTACGTCAGCGGAATGAATCCGTATTTTGGTTTTTTCTTTGCGACAACCACGCTGGTGATTGCAGTACCTACCGCGCTGAAAGTGTATAACTGGGTGCTGACACTATGGCAGGGCAACCTGCGTCTGAATACGCCAATGCTGTTTGCTATCGGATTTATTTTTACATTTGTCCATGGTGGACTGACCGGTTTATTTCTGGGTAATGTGATAGTGGATGTACCGCTGTCTGACACATACTTTGTAGTCGCCCACTTCCATATGGTAATGGGTGTATCACCCGTTCTGGTGCTCTTTGCAGCGTTGTATCACTGGTATCCCAAGGTCACCGGACGCATGTTTAACGAGACGCTGGGCAAGGTACATTTCTGGTGTACCTTCCTGGGTACTTACGCTATTTACTTGCCGATGCATTATCTGGGATTCCTGGGTATGCCTCGTCGTTATTTCGAAATGGGTGCTACTGATTTTCTCCCGGCCAGCGCCCAGGCCTTGAACGCCAACATCACACTGGCTGCCATTTTTGTGGCGATTGCCCAGATCCTGTTTTTTGTGAATATTTTCTGGAGTCTTCGTCACGGGGAAAAAGCCGACGGCAATCCGTGGGGAGCCACCACGCTGGAATGGCAGACACCTGATACTCCGCCTAAACACGGCAACTGGGGTCCGGAACTTCCAACTGTGTACCGATGGGCCTATGACTACAGCGTGCCCGGCCACAAGCAGGATTTTATTCCTCAAAACGAACCCGGCGAAGAGTATGAAAAACTGCACCATGGCAAAAGGTAATCCACATGAGTCTTTTTAATGATGTGACCAATAAACCCTGGAATCATGTGGGTCTTCCTGACGGCATTGAACCCAAACCGGTGTTTTCATCTTCTGATGCCAGTATAGCTCTGACTATTTTTCTGATAATTGTCAGTGTGATCTTTTCACTGTTTCTGGTGGCGTACTTCATCCGCATGGAATTGGGTGACTGGGTACCTTTAGCATTGCCGGGGCAACTTTGGCTGAATACTGCAGCACTGCTTGGCAGCAGTGTATTTATGCAACTGGCAGTGCTGCGTAATTACCGTCAGACCAACACGGATTTCTCCAGCGGCGCCGGATTGATGTTTTTTATCGGCGGTGTATTGGCCATCGCATTTATAGCAGGGCAGTACCTGGTCTGGGATTCTTTGGTCGCTGCAGGCCAGGGCGTTCGCAGCAATCCCGCAAACGCGTTCTTTTTTTTGCTGACTGCAGTCCACGCCGTGCACTTGCTGGGCGGATTGTGGGTATGGAGCAGGGCACTGTTTCGCATCGCGAACAACATAGCGTCACCCGCGATTCAGCAAAGCATGAAGCTGTGCGCAGTTTACTGGCATTTCCTGTTATTGATCTGGGTAGGGCTTTTTGTGCTGCTGTCCTACACCTGACAGCTTCCACTTTTTGTTTGTTATTAATCAGGACGCGATTATGAACCAGACAACAACAATCAGCGCTCATGATGCTGGTGAGAGACATCCGAATACCTTTGTTCAGGACTGGTCAGCGGACAAGCAGGTATACCATGTGCCGTGGGGCAAGGCCATGATGTGGATATTTCTTGTCAGCGACACCTTTATATTTTCCTGTTTTCTTGTTGGTTATATGACCGTTCGCATTTCAACGGCCGACCCGTGGCCATTGGCCACTGAAGTGTTTGCGTTGTCTTTTTTTGGCAGTGAACCAATTCCACTGATTCTGATCGCGATTATGACATTTGTGCTCATCACCAGTAGCGGCACGATGGCACTGGCGGTGAATTATGGTTATCGGCGTGATCGCAGAATAACCGTGTTTTTAATGCTGGCTACCGCCGCGTTGGGCGCAACCTTTGTAGGCATGCAGGCCTTTGAATGGTCCAAGCTGATCGGTTACGGCGTCAGACCATGGGGGAACCCATGGGGCGCGCCGCAGTTTGGCTCGGTGTTTTATATGATCACCGGCTTTCACGGGCTACACGTATCTGCTGGCGTAATCTATCTGCTAACGATTGCACGCAAAGTGTGGCGTGGCGATTACGAGAAAAAAGGTTATGAAATTGTCGAGATTACTGGCCTTTATTGGCACTTTGTGGACCTGGTGTGGGTATTCATTTTTGCGTTCTTCTATCTGCTCTGACGCAGAGGCACTGACTTTTCAGGAGGATTGATATGGCATCTGAAACCGGGCAACAACATCCGTTAGGCATTTATCTTAAGATCTGGATTTTGCTGTTTGTACTGAGCCTTTTCAGTTATATGGTGGATTACCTCCATGTACAGGGAAGTCTGCGCTGGACGCTGGTGCTATTTTTTATGGTACTAAAGGCTGGATTTATTCTTGCGGTTTTTATGCATGTTAAATGGGAGCGCCTCGCACTTATTCTGACAATTCTTGGACCGCCGACCATTCTATTGTTGCTGATATTTATTATGGCCATCGAAGGGAATTACACTGAATCTACACGCATACAGTATCTTGGCCACGACGCCAATGCGACACCTCTGCATGTAAGCCACTAGCTCTGCACCAATAAAAAAGGGCATCAACTGATGCCCTTTTTTTAACCCAGACTGGAGATTCCTAACAGTTTCACCAGGTCTGCCTTGATTTCTTCAATCGTATGGTGAGGCTCGTAATACATCATTACGTTGCCAACCGGATCTACAAAAAATATGTAGTTATTGTTATCCAGATCTATGTTTACGTTTTTGGCTGCCAGGTTTGTAAGGATCGCATCCTTATCGCCATTGGCAACTCCCATACTCGGATATTCAATACGGAAGTGTTCAGCCGCTTGCGCAGAAAGCTCTGCACCTGTGGCATTAACATAATATCGGCGAACGCGCGGCATATTCTTGTTCAACGTTATATGCATCTGGCGCAACAGGTGAATACGGTCGTCACACTCGGCATCACAGTTGCGCGCGGTGACAAAAACCATCAACCAGGGTTCAGGCACATAGTCGTCTTCATTCTCCAGCTCGGCGATCCGCTCTTCAAAACTTCTGAATATAGGACGCCCCATATCATCTGTCATGGTCAGATCGGTAATATCTGCAGGCGGCAGAATCAGATGACCTTTGTTTACAGTATCACCGAACCCGCCATTCTCTACTGCCGAGCGAAATGCAATGCTCGCCATCGTAATAGGTACAAAAGCAACCAGCAGCAGAAATGCCAACTTGATTTTGCTTCTTGTTTCGTCCCGCATCTATCAGTTCTCCAATCGTCTGAAACTGAACACAAGGTAAAGAATTATCAGCGCCAGGGCCATTAAAAACCACTGCACTGCATAACCCCGGTGAACTTCGGGCTGCATATTAATAGGGGGCCAGTTGATCCTCAATGCACCCGCTGAATTTTCTGCAAGCCTTACTATATGTGGTCGCACGTCATATCCAAGAGCCTCAGATATGCCATTTATATCGACGCGTTGTAGTACTCGCGGCCAAGTCACTCCCTGATCGACGTTTCCGCCCAATATCAGAACTTCTCCGCTGGGCACATAAATATGTCCAACAATCTGCTGATCCGGCATGTCAGACAGCTCAAGAGAGGGCAGATCTGCTCTGGTTGCTCCCTGCGCGATCCAGCCGCGATTTACCAGTACCACACCGTGATCTGTAACAAACGGCGTAATCACTTCGTATCCCACACGTGAATCAAGAATACGGTTATCCAGCAGAAACTGTCTTTCAGTATCGAAGTGGCCCTTTGCTGTCACTTGGGTCCAGCTCAGATCTGCATCATTCCAGTTCACGCTGCCAAGGTCCACGGCTGGCTGTTCGAGTCTGCGACTGTATTGCTCCTGGGCTGCGATTTTGTCCTGTTCCCGCTCCAGTTGCCATAGACCCAGGCTGATCAATAGCGGCAGCAATAATGCAGTAAACAGCGTCATCTTCCAGTTAAACCGGAAATGTCTTCTGGCCATAGGGGCTGACTCGCGCTGCACAGTATTGTGTCCTTTTACCATCTGCTATGATCAGGCTTTAATCCCAATCAGGAAATTGTATGCTGCAGTCCATCATTGTTTTCTTGATGATCGCTATTGTGATCAGTCTTGTTGTTGGTTTTATATTTTTCTACCACGACAAGGGCCGTTCAAAACGGGTGATGTATGCGCTAGGTATTAGAGTAACCCTGGCGATCATCCTGATGATTTGTGTTTTTTATGGTCTATACAGCGGTCAGATTTCTTTCCAAACGCCTTGGAACTGATACGGCTTTAGATAAACAAACGGCTCACAGACATCAGTCTGCGAGCCGTCTTGTTATTTGCTTTATGTGACGGTAATGCGGGTTTACAGGCAGTATACGAAGATAAACAGGCCTACCCAAACTACGTCAACAAAGTGCCAGTACCAGGCAGACGCTTCAAAACCAAAATGATCTTCTGGAGTGAAGTGACCTTTCAGGCAGCGCAGCAGTTGCACAAACAGCATGAAGGTACCCAGGGTCACGTGGAAACCGTGGAAACCAGTCAGCATAAAGAATGTTGAGCCGTAGATACCTGAGTTCAGAGTGATACCGTAATGGCCATACGCTTCAATGTATTCGAAGGCTTGGCAGAACAGGAAGATTACACCCAGGGCTACAGTTACAAACATCCATTGAATCAGACGTGCACGGTTGCCAGCCTTCAGTGCTACGTGCGCAAAGTGCAGCGTGACAGAAGAAGTAATCAGGATGACTGTGTTCCAGAAAGGCAGGTAGCCAGCCAGGAAGCTGAAGCTCCACTCTTTAACGTTCAGACCATCGTGCGGGTTAGGGAACACGCTTGAATCCGGGTTAACCAGCAGCGGCCATGCTGCCTGGAACTCAGGCCACAGGATTTCGCCTGCCAGACCTTTTTCACCTTCACCACCCAACCAGGGCACAGACATGTTTCTGACGTAGAAAAGGGCGCCGAAGAATGCTGCGAAGAACATTACTTCAGAGAAAATGAACCACATCATGCCCCAGACGTAGGAACGCTTGAGCTGATCGTTATTCAGGCCTGCCATATTCTCGCGAATAACAGTCGCAAACCAGTTAAACAGAATAACTGCCAACAGGGTGAAACCACCCAGAGCGAGCCAGGTTGAACCCGTTGCGCTAGCGCCGGCAGAGATATCATTTAAAACATTACCAAGTCCGAATACGGTAAGAACCAGACCTAACGATGCGAAGAAAGGGAACTTGGTCTGTTCCGGTACGTAATAGACACTATGCGAGTTCTCGCTGGCCATCTTTTTTCTCCAAAAATAAAAATATTATTCTCGATTACCGAATTGCTACTGCCTGAGCCTTGCCGCTTTTATCGGTGATGTCATATAGCGTGTATGACAAAGTCACCTTGGTAATATTGGCAGGCAGCTCCGGGTCAATAAAGAATCGGATTGGCATGTCAGCGGTTTCACCGGCTTCCAGCGTTTGCTCTTCAAAACAGAAACACTCTATTTTGTTCAAATGCGCAGCTGCGGCATTTGGGGCAACACTTGGAATGGCTTGACCAACCATCACATCATTTTTAGGGTTTGTTACTCGGTAACTCACCACATTCACTTCGCCAGGACGAACGACCAACTGTGCTACGGAGGGTTGGAAATCCCAACCCATTTCAGCGTTATGGTGCGCTATGAACTGAACAGTGATTTCGCGACTCTCATCAACCAGTAAACCAGCTTCAGCAATCTCTACCCGACCACCTGTTTTACCGTTAAGCCCGGTGATATCACAGATCACATCGTACAGAGGTACCAGAGCAAAACCGAAGACGAACATTCCGCCAACTGCCAACAACAATTTACGAACTACTTTCTTGTTATTAACGGGTGTTACGTCGCTCTTCATGGTTTCTACTCCAGTACAACTGTTACAGACTTAATGGTAGACACTCACTTTATTACTGCGCCTTGATCAAAGATGCATCTGGCGGAGTTTCAAAGGTGTGGTAAGGCGCCGGAGACGGTACAGTCCACTCCAGACCTTGTGCACCTTCCCAAACTTGATCTGTTGCTTTTTTGCCACCTTTTACGCACTTGATGACAACAAACAGCAGGATCAGCTGGGAGAAGCCGAACAGGAACGCGCCCACACTGGAGATCCAGTTGAAGTTAGCGAACTGCAGGGCATAGTCAGGGATACGACGCGGCATACCGGCCAGACCCAGGAAGTGCTGCGGGAAGAACAGCAGGTTTACGCCGATGAAGGACAGCCAGAAGTGCAGCTTGCCCAGCGTTTCGTCATACATGTAGCCAGTCCACTTCGGCAACCAGTAGTAAGTAGCGGCCATCAGTGAGAACACAGCGCCCGGAACCAGTACGTAGTGGAAGTGAGCTACTACGAAGTAGGTATCGTGATATTGGAAGTCAACCGGTGTAATCGCCAGCATAACGCCGGTGAAACCACCCAGAGTGAACATCACAACAAAGGCAATCGCAAACAGCATCGGTGTTTCGAAGGTCAGCGCACCACGGAACATGGTGGCAACCCAGTTGAACACTTTTACACCGGTTGGTACGGCGATCAGCATGGTTGCGTACATGAAGAACAGTTGGCCTGCCAGCGGCATACCTACAGTGAACATGTGGTGAGCCCATACGATGAAGGACAGGAACGCAATGGACGCAGTTGCGTACACCATGGAGTCATAACCAAACAGACGCTTGCGAGAGAAGGTCGGGATGATTGCTGACACCACACCGAATGCCGGCAGAATCATGATGTAAACTTCAGGGTGACCGAAGAACCAGAACAAGTGCTGGAACAGTACCGGGTCACCACCACCGGCAGCGTTGAAGAAGCTGGTGCCGAAGTGGATGTCGAACAGCATCATGGTCACAACGCCAGCCAGAACCGGCATTACGGCAATCAGCAGGTACGCAGTGATCAACCAGGTCCATACGAACAGTGGCATCTTCATCAGCGTCATGCCAGGTGCACGCATGTTCAGAATCGTTGCAATAACGTTAATCGCACCCATGATGGATGAAGCACCCATGATGTGGATTGCGAAGATAAAGAACGTTGTGGAGGGCGGTCCGTACGTCGTAGACAACGGTGCATAGAATGTCCAACCGAAGTTAGGTCCACCACCTTCCATAAACAGAGTGGATACCATCATCAAGAATGCGAATGGCAGAATCCAGAAACTCCAGTTGTTCATACGCGGCAACGCCATATCTGGCGCACCGATCATGAGAGGAATCATCCAGTTGGCAAGGCCTACAAACGCAGGCATTACCGCACCGAATACCATGACCAGACCGTGCATGGTGGTCATCTGGTTGAACAGGTTAGGCTCTACAAATTGCAGGCCTGGCTGGAACAACTCTGCACGAATAACCAGGGCGAAGGTACCGCCCAACAGGAACATGGCAAAGCTGAACCACAGGTAAAGTGACCCGATATCTTTATGGTTGGTAGTAAACAACCATCGCGATAAGCCTTTCGCAGGGCCGTGATGATGATCGTGTGCTGCGCTCATGGTTATTACTGTCCTTCTTGAATGTATGCGTTGACATCAGCGGGCTGAACCACATCACCGGTGCTATTGCCAAAAGCGTTACGCACATAAGTGATGATTGACGCCAGCTCAATCGGATTCAGTTGGCGGCCATACGCGGCCATCGCGGTACCTGGAACACCGTTAACCAGTGTTTCCATGGTAATCGCCGCTTCACCGGTTGCCTTGGCACTTCCTGCCAGAGCAGGGAACACTGGAGGCATACCTACACCGCCAGCCTGGTGACAAGCTACGCAGTTACGGGTGTAGATCTGCTCGCCCTGAGCCATTGCATCAGCCATGCTGAGTTCGGCACCAGCAGCTTCCTGGATGCTGCGTACAGCGGCTTGCTGCTCGGCATACCAGGCCTGGTAATCAGCCGGCTCCAGCGCATGTACTACAATAGGCATAAAGCCGTGGTCCATACCACACAGCTCAGCACACTGGCCGCGGTAAATACCAGGCTCTTCAACAATTACCCAAGCTTCGTTGATGAAACCGGGGACTGTATCTTTCTTGATGGCAAAATCAGGTACCCACCAGGCGTGCAGTACGTCGGCGGAAGTCATCAGGAAACGAACTTTGGTGTTGGTCGGAATGACCAGGGGGCGATCAACTTCCAGGAGGTAGTTTTCACTTTTGTCGGCAGCGTTGTTGATTTCGTCACGTGATGTGGCCAGAACGCTGAAAAAGGAAACTTCCTCTTCATCCATGTTCTCGCGCATGTAACGGTATTCCCAGCGCCACTGGTAGCCGATGATCTGAATATCAAGTTCAGATTCGGAGGCATCATAAGCGGCTGTCAAAACGCGTGTCGCGGGAATCGCCATGGCAATCAGAATCAGGAAGGGGATCAAGGTCCACACAATTTCCACTTTGGTGCTTTCGTGGAAAGTGGCAGGCTGAGCGCCTTTAGACTTTCTATGATTGATGATGGACCACAACATGACGCCGAATACAACAACACCGATGGCTACACACCACCAAAGAATTGTCATATGAAGGTCATAGGTATCTCGACTCATTTGGGTTACGCCCCTGGGCATATTTAAATCCCAGGCCGCATGCAGACCCGCACTCCATAACATCAAAGTGCTGAGCGCAAGGCTTAACCACAGCTTTGCTTTCGACAACATTCGCCGTGTCTCCGTAAGTAGTAAGAAAAGGCAGTGTTACTAACTTTTTTCAGGTTTATTGTTTTACTGGCCTGGGTTTACACCTGGGCCGGCAGCTCTAATTACGTGCCGATCAGAGTTACCTGCTGTGCGCAGACTCCGTCCTGGAGTAGAAAATCCTGGGGATTCTGTCGCAGCAGACCCCCGCATCTGACACCAAAATGTCTTACGGAGGTTGTTGACTGGGTATTCGGGTGCAATGTAAAGCGGCGCGATTATAACAAAACTTGTTTCAATATTGCCATCTTATCAGACCGGAATAGCCCGCTTCTTCAAGTAACACCGGAAGCACGCCTTCAAAACAGCGGGCCAAGCGTACTCTTGCGGCCCGCCGCGGATAATGAGGCAGATCAAGGTCTGCAGCAATTTCAGTGGCTTTGCAGCCCGTCTTGACGCAGCAGCGCAGCGATATCCGGCTCCCGACCCATAAAATCAACAAAAAGGGTAAGGGCGTCAGTGCCGCCGCCTTTTGACAATATTTTGTCAAGAAACTCGCCGCCGACATCAGGATTCAGCACCCCGCGAGCTGCAAATTTCGAGAATACGTCTGCGGACAGTACCTCAGCCCATTTGTAGCTGTAGTAGCCCGCAGCATATCCACCGGCAAAAATATGGGAAAAGCTGTTCTGGAAGCGATTGTAGGCGGGCACCTCGTATACCGCTGTTTTACTACGCACATCGGCAAGCACTTCGGCGACAAAATCGTTGTCTTGGGCATAATCAGTCTGATGCAGCAGGAAGTCGAACAGCGCAAATTCAAGTTGGCGCACACTTCTCATGCCTGACTGGAAATTTCTGGCTGCCAGCATTTTTTCTAAAAGGCTGGCTGGCAGGCTTTCGCCGCTTTGGTAGTGTTGCGAGATCAAGGCTATCGACTCGGGATCCCAGCACCAGTTTTCCATTAACTGACTGGGCAGCTCAACAGCATCCCAGGCCACGCCGCTGATGCCGGAACTACGCAGGTAGTTTTCACGCGTCAGCATGTGATGCAGACCGTGGCCAAATTCGTGAAACAACGTGGTGACGTCATTGTGCGGCAAAAGGGCCGGCGCATCTGCTGATGGGGGCGCAAAGTTGCACACCAGGTATGCAACCGGGATCTGTTGCTGTACGGCGCGCCCATGAACACTGAGCTGGCGGCGGGTGCGGCAGTCCGCCATCCACGCACCTCCCCGTTTGCCTTCCCGGGTATACAGATCCAGATAAAAGCGGGCGATTAACTCTCCATTACGGCGGATGTTGTAAAACTCTACGTCTGCATGCCAGACACCAATGCTGGTATCACGCTCGAGCTCAACACCATAGAGGCGCTGAACAATTTCAAATAGCCCCTGTTTAACCTTGTCCACCGGAAACCAGGGGCGCAACTCCTCCTGGGAAAGGTCGTAACTGGCTTTTCTGAGCTTTTCACTGTAGTAGGAGACATCCCAGGCCTGGAGTTTCTCTACCCCAAACCTTTCCTGGGCAAAAGCCGACAGCTCTGCGAACTCTCGCTGCGCGGCAGGTCGGCTGTAACGGGTCAAGTCTTCCAGAAAGTGGTTAACCTGATCCACTGACTTGGCCATCTTGCGTGCAACTGACATTGCAGCGTAATTCTCAAACCCAAGCAGCTCCGCCATTTGCTGACGCAGTTGAAGAATCTCACGGATGATGTTGTGGTTATCGTACTCAGGTGAGGCATCCGCCGTTGCCCGTGTTGCATAGGCACGATACACGTTTTCACGCAGGCCGCGACTGTCGGCATAAGTCATCACAGCAAAATAGACAGGGAAATCCAGTGTAATCAGATATCCGCTCAAAGATTTCCGGCCAGCCGCCTCAGCCATTGCAGCCACGGTCATTTCCGGAATACCGGTCAGCTCGGCTTCATCAGTGACATGTAAGGTCCAGGCTCTGGTAGCGTCCAGAACATTATTGCCAAACTGGTTGGACAACTCACTGAGGCGGGTTTGCATAGCGGTGTATTGCGCTTTCTGCTCTGGTGGCAAACTCACACCAGACAGTCTGAAATCGAGCAGACTGTCTTCCAGAATCTTGCGCTGTGAAGCATCCAGCGTCAGCTGATCGGCTCGTATGTACAAGGCCTGTACACATTGATACAGCCGCTGGTTCTGACCCAGCTCTGCGTAATATTCAGTAATTCTCGCCTGACACTTGTTATAGGCTTCACGGATTTCCGGAGTATTGCTGACAGAATTCAGGTGGCTGGCGGTCGACCAGACCTTGTTCAACATGTCATCCATGTCATCGAGTATTTCCATCAGATTATGCCAGTCGGGTGTTGCCAGAATGGCCTCTGAGCCCAGAACCTCCTGCAGACGCTTGCGATTGTTGGCCAGCACATAATCTACCGCTGGCTGTATATGCTCAGCTTTAATGGCGGGGAAATCGGGCAGACGGTCAAATTGCAGCAGGGGATTGGTAACGACGAGTTCAGACATGTTTCACCAAAATACTTGATTGAATGGAAATCTCTGTTGCAGCCATCATACCATTGCCCGTTGTAATGTCTTCCGCCACAGGTGAGGGCCAATAATGACCGTGCAATCCTTCGAACAGAGCACGCCCAGACTGGGCCAACGCGTATTTGTACATTCCTCCTCTGTAGTGATCGGAGATGTGGAAATTGGTGACGACTCATCAATCTGGCCGCTGACCACTGTCAGGGGAGATATCCATCACATCCGTATTGGGGCTCGCACCAGTATTCAGGACAACTCAGTTATCCATGTCACCCATGACGGCCCGTTTAACCCAGGCGGTTTTCCAACCCGCATTGGTGATGATGTCACCATTGGCCATAAAGTGATGTTGCACGGCTGCACTGTGGGGGACCGCGTACTGATAGGCATGGGCGCTATTATTATGGACGGAGCGGTCGTGGAGGCTGACGTTATTGTGGGTGCCGGCGCTCTGGTGCCTCCGGGCAAAGTGCTGCAAAGCGGTTTTTTGTATGTGGGATCCCCTGTACGCCAGGCGCGGGCGCTGACAGAACAGGAAAAATCCTTCTTCCTTTATTCCGCCAACAAATACCGCGAACTGAAGGACAGATATCTGGCGAGCGTCTCAGCCGACAGCCAATAACTGTCGCAACGCAGCCAACACCGGTGCAGTCTGCGGACAGACACCGCGCCAGCGATGGAAAGATTCCGCCGCCTGCTCAACCAGCATGCCTGTGCCATCCAGCGCCAGTCTGGCACCGTGGCGTTGCGCCCAATGCTGGAACACCGTGCCACCCGGCGCATATACCATGTCGTAACACGCTGTGTTTGGATTCACCAGGCTGGCGGGCAGTTCTGGCATCTCACCTTTTAAGCCGGCAGAGCTGCCATTAATGATCCAGTCTGGCTGAAGATCCGCCAGATCTGTGATTGCTCTGACTTCAATATCCGCGTCCTCGGCAAACAGCGCTTGCAGGGCTTGCGCTCTTGCCAGGGTGCGGTTAGCAATAATAATGCGCGCTGGTTTGGCCAGAATCAGCCGCGGCAGCAATCCACGCACCGCACCGCCTGCACCCAGAATCAGCACCGAACACCCCGCCAAAGGGCTTTGATGATTTTGTTCAATATCGCGGACCAGGCCGACACCATCGGTGTTATCACCACCAAGTCGACCGTTGGGCAGCAGATACAAGGTATTAACCGCACCGGCTTTGTCCGCGTTAGTGGTGCGTTCGGAGACCATTTTCCAGGCTTTTTCCTTGTGCGGAACGGTGACATTCAGCCCTTTACCACCGCTGGCAAAAAACTCTTCGACCACACGCTGAAAGTCTTCCGGAGCCGCCTCAATACGCTCGTAGGTAAGCGCCTGCTGCGTCTGCGTTGCAAACAACTCGTGAATGAATGGAGATTTGCTGTGTTTCACCGGGAAGCCGATGACCGCGTAACGATCCATACAGTTTGTCCTTGGAGAAAGCCCTTGGTGGAGGGTGCCGCTGTTTATTCGTTAATCCAGTCCCGCGCTCGCAGGAAGTCTGTATACAGACGCGCTTCTTCAGTCCCCGCCTCGGGTTGCCAGTCATAAACCCAGCGCACTTCCGGCGGCAAGGACATCAGGATGGACTCCACGCGGCCCAGGCCGGATTGCAGACCAAATAATGTACCGCGGTCATAAACCAGATTGAATTCCACATAGCGACCACGACGATAGCGCTGGAACTGTTTCTGTTCCTCCGTATACGCAGCATTCATTCTGTTTTTGACAATGGGGAGGTAGGCGTCCAGATAACTGTTGGCTATAGTGCGCACCATTGCAAAACTCTGCTCAAAACCCAGCTCGTTAAAATCATCAAAAAACAGCCCGCCAACCCCTCGCGGTTCCTTGCGGTGAGGCAGATAAAAATACTCATCGCAGGCTCTTTTAAAGCGCGGATATATCTCAGGCCCGGCACTGTCACAGGCATTTTTGGCAGTCTGATGCCAATGACGGCAATCGTCTTCGTTGCCGTAGTAGGGCGTGAGGTCGTAGCCACCCCCAAACCACCACACCGGAGTCTCACCAGGCTTTTCTGCGATAAAAAAGCGGAAATTGGCGTGCGAGGTGGGGACAAGCGGGTTATCGGGATGAATCACCAGGGACACACCCATGGCCTGGAAACTGCGTCCAGCCAGCTCTGGGCGTGTGGCCGAAGCGGACGGTGGCAGAGAGTCGCCATACACATCGGAGAAGTTCACGCCGCCTTTTTCGAACACGGCGCCGTCAGCGATCACGCGAGAAATGCCGCTGCCACCGCGTTCACGTTGCCAGGCATCTTCGTGAAAGCGGCTGCGGCCATCAACTTCTTCAAGGCCGGCACAAATACTGTTTTGGAGCTCCAGCAAAAATGAGCGGACTGCGCCAGCATCAACAGGATTGGAGGACATTAATAACTCCTTGAATCTGAATAAAAGAACCGATCAGGATGCGCGCAAAACAGCGCCGCTACGCAAATCAATAATTCTGGAGGGGTTGGTCTGACCTCCAAGTTCGCCCGGCACAATAAAATCGAGCTGCGCGCCCAGATTTTTTTCTACAGACAGTCGTGTACGCGCAGGCGGACGGCCGGCAATATTGGCGGACGTTGAAACCAGCGCTCCGCCAAAAGCCAGACAAAGCGCCTGAACCAGTGGATGTTTACTAACTCGAAGCGCTACCGCCTCGTGTTCTCCCTTCACCCAACCGGGAACAATATTGTTTATATCCGGCACCAGAAAGGTAACTGCTCCGGTTTTATGCTGCTCAGCCCAGCCACGCGTCAGTGTTTGCTGTTGTGACTGCGTCAGTGGCGCCAGCAGCTCGTCAAACTGGTTGATGTCAGCGGCAATCAGGATCATACCTTTTTCCACTGGCCGCTTTTTGATCTGAAGCAAGGCCAAACAGGCCTCACGGTTTTCGGGGTCACAACCCAGTCCCCAAACGGCTTCAGTTGGATAGGCGATAACACCACCATTCCAGAGAATTCTGGCAGCTCGTTTAATCGACAATGCCTGCATGAGCACTCCTGTTGAAGGCCTCGCTGTCGGGGTTTTAAGGCGCAGCACCTTAGCTGAGGCTGGTGCGGCAATCAAGGTGCAATCGGGGGCAAACGCCACCAACGATTGCCCTCATGACCCACCAGACCGTTTAACTCAAGTTCCAGCAATCCGGCGCTTAATGTGCCCAGATCCATACCGGTTTGAGCCATCAGCTGATCGGCCGTCACCGGGTCCTGACTGATTTGCGCCAGCAACGGCCGCAGGTGTCTGGCTACCCGGGTGCGCAGGTTGGCCGGCGCCGTGGCCGCAGAGTCGCCCAGTATAAAATCAGGATAACTCATAGACAGTTGTGCCTGACATAAAAAACGAATGTGCTCAACGATGTCCTCCGCGCTCTCTGTGAGCACCGCCCCTTGTCGCAACAACTTATGACAACCGCGACTGACCGGGCTGTTAACCGAGCCGGGCACAGCAAAAACCTCTCGACTCTGTTCCAGTGCCATGCGAGCAGTAATCAGTGAACCGCTGCGCATATTGGCCTCCACCACTAACGTACCCAGGCTGAGTCCTGAAATGATCCGGTTACGTTGCGGGAAATGGTAAGCCACTGGACCTGCACTCAGAGGCTGCTCGGACACCAGCGCACCGCTGCTTTCAATGATCCGCTCTGCCAGGGGCCGATTGGCAAGTGGATATACACTTGCAAGTCCATTCCCCAATACAGCAACGGTCAACCCCCCTGCATCCAAGGCCGCCTTGTGTGCCTGGGTATCAATTCCGGTAGCCAATCCGCTGCATACAACCAGACCCATCGCAGCCAATTCGCGGGCGATGTGATACGCCACGCTGCGTCCATAGGCCGTACTCGCTCTGCTGCCTACGATCGCAATCGCCGGACGTTTTAAACAGTCCGGGGCCCCTTTGACAAAGAGCAAAGGTGGATAGTCTGCAATCTGTTTAAGGATGTCCGGATAGCGCGGATCGCTATCCAGCAGCACATGCTGACCGGGTTGTTCTGCCCAGGCCAGCGCCTGTGTCGTCAGCGTTGATGGATTGCTGGCAGGGTTATGAAACAGGTCCAAAGCCAGGATCAAATTTTTCTGGTTCTTTATAGTGTTCACAGGTCCAACTCCTTTTGTGACGCTGTCTTGACGGGAATCGAAGCAAAGCGCTGGCGGTCTGCTGTGTTATAATCGCGCCCGTTCAGGAATCAGGTGGTACTAGCCCTTAAACCGGCGAGGCTGCTCTGCTGTTATGGCACACAGACCAACAGTTTGCCCAAAAGCCGCTACCGCCGATTCAGACTGTAAACGATGCTCCCAATGGAGGATGGCATGGCAAGACTCGAAATTCTTGAATTCCCGGATCCCAGGCTGCGTACTATCGCCAAGCCTGTTGATGTGGTTGACGATGCTCTCCGGGCGCTCATCGATGACATGTTCGAAACCATGTACGAAGCCCCTGGTATCGGTTTGGCAGCAACCCAGATCAATGTTCACAAACAACTGATCGTAATTGACCTGTCTGAGGATCGCAGCGAGCCACTGGTGTTTATCAACCCAAAACTGGAAGTGCTCGACAACACGCTGACGGAATACGATGAAGGTTGTCTTTCTGTGCCTGGTTTTTATGAAACCGTCAGCCGGCCGAACCGCGTCAAGATCAATGCACTGGACCGCAATGGCGAAGCCTTTGAAATCATCACCGACGGTTTGCTCGCTACTTGCATTCAGCATGAAATGGATCACCTGAACGGCAAACTGTTTGTTGACTACCTCAGCACACTGAAACGTCAGCGCATCCGCAGCAAGCTGGAAAAAGCCCACAAACTGGCGACGGCTTGATGATGTCCGCACTACGAATCGTATTTGCCGGCACGCCGGCTTTTGCTGCACGTCATCTGCAGGCCTTGTTGTCAGCCGGGCATACACCGATCGCGGTATATACCCAGCCAGACCGCAGCGCCGGTCGCGGCAAAACCCTGCAAGCCAGTCCGGTCAAACAGCTGGCACAGTCGCATCAAATTCCTGTGCACCAGCCTTTATCCCTTAAGTCTGAAGAAGCCCAGCAAGAACTGGCGGCATTAAAGCCGGATTTGATGATAGTGGTAGCCTATGGCCTGCTGCTGCCAGAAGCGGTTCTGAAAATTCCTCGCTTCGGCTGCATCAATGTACACGCCTCACTGCTGCCGCGCTGGCGTGGTGCTGCGCCCATTGAACGTGCGCTGATGGCTGGAGACGCAGAAACCGGCGTCACTATCATGCAGATGGATGTGGGCCTGGATACTGGCGATATGTTATCCAAAGTGTACACTCCCATTACGGCCGATGATGACCGCGTGACGCTGGAAGAGCGGCTGGCTGAGGCCGGATGTGATGCCCTGATCCAAACACTCGCCAATCTGGCTGCGCTGCAAGCGGGTGCCGAAAAACAGGACAACAGCCTGTCTACCTATGCGCGCAAAATTGAAAAATCTGAAGCCCTGATCAACTGGCATCAAGGCGCCGCTGAGATCGACAGACTGATACGCGCCAGCATCGGCCGAAATCCGGCCTACTCATTGCTGCAGGGTCAGCGTATCCGCATTCTGAAAGCAGAACCGGTAAGCGCAACTGGCGATGCCATACCTGGCACCATTGTTGATGTGAATCGTGGCTCTGCGACTACGGCTGGCAGCATTGTGATTGCTTGTGCTGACGGCGCTATTGCCGCGTCCCAGCTTCAGCTTCCAGGGAAAAACCCGGCCAGTGTCCGCGAACTGTTAAATGCCTATTCCAGCCTTTTTGCTGTGGGCGCCCGCTTTTCCGATCAGGAAATTACATGAAACCCATCCCGTTGAATCAGCCGGCGGGTGTTCGTGCCAACGCAGCGCTGATTCTGAGCCGGTTGCGTCAGGAGCAGGGCTCACTGGCAACCTTGTTACCTTCGTTCAGCACTGCCAAATCCGCAGATCCATCCTCGATCGCTCTGCTCAAGGAATTGTGCTTTGGCAGTTGTCGCTGGTTTTTTCAGCTCGATAACCGTCTGCAGCATTTACTGGGCAAACCATTAAAGAAAAAAGATGCCGATATTCATGCCTTGCTTATTCTGGGGATGTATCAGCTTGAACATCTGGGCATGCCGGATTATGTCAGCATCAACGAAACCGTAAATGCGACGGTGTTACTTAAAAAAGTCTGGGCCAAAGGCCTGGTCAATGGTGTATTGCGTCAGTTTCAGCGTGAGCTGGCCACGGGTTTACCCACCCCCACAGAACCAAGTGGACGCTTCAGCCATCCGACCTGGCTGATTGAACAATTACGCCAGGACTGGCCCGATCATTGGCAATCCATACTTGAGGCCGGCAACACGCAGGCACCAATGACCTTAAGGGTTAACCTGCAACAGGTTTCGCGCGAGCAGTATTTGGAGCATCTGCAAGATGCTGGCATCAGCGCCCGAGCTGGATTGCTGACTACGACTGCGGTTTATCTGCTTAAACCAGCTGCAGTGGAACTGTTGCCGGGTTTTGATCAGGGCTGGTTCAGTGTTCAGGATGAAGCCTCACAGCTGTTGCCTTCGCTATTAAGACTGCAACCAGGCCTGAGTGTTCTGGACGCCTGCGCCGCTCCTGGTGGAAAAACCTGTCATATGCTGGAAACGGAACCGGGTCTGACATCACTGCTTGCTCTGGATATTGAGGCCCGTCGCCTGACCCGGCTGCAGGAGAACTTGCACAGGTTGCAACTCGACTCCAACAAGGTCAGCGTCGTCAGCGCCGACGCCAGCCGCAACGACTGGTGGGATGGACGTCTGTTTGATCGTATCCTGCTGGATGCACCCTGTTCTGCAACAGGTATTATTCGTCGCCAACCCGATATCAAACTGCTTCGACAAGCGCCAGATGTCTTACGACTGGCGCAGTTGCAGGCGGCGCTTTTGGACAATTTGTGGCAAATGCTACGTCCGGGCGGGGTTCTGGTGTATTCGACCTGTTCAGTGCTGGCGCAGGAGAACCATCAGCAAGTAAGCGAGTTCCTTGCCCGTACTGCAGATGCGCAGGAGCTGGAGATCAATGCGGATTGGGGACAACGGGTTCATCACGGCCGGCAGCTGTTCCCGAATACAGAAGGAACAGACGGGTTTTATTTTGCGAGCCTGACAAAACACTGAGCGGATTGCAGTTGTACACTGCAACTATTGGGCAGATAATTTGTAGAACATGTCGGCAGGAGCCGCACCGATCCATGAAGATCATTATTCTGGGTTGTAATCAGGTTGGCATATCGCTGGCTGAAAATCTCTCAAGTGAAGCTAACGATATCACTGTTGTTGACCCGAACGGAGATAGTCTGCGCGAACTCAAGGACCGCCTGGATGTGGGTATCACCCAGGGCTGGCCTTCACACCCGGATGTGCTCAGATCAGCCGGTGCTGATGACGCCGACATGATTATCGCCGTCACCGAAAACGACGAAGTTAATATGGTGGCGTGTCAGATCGCGTACACCGTTTTTAAAACTCCGAAAAAAATCTGCCGCCTGCGTTCTGCATCCTATATCGCCCAGGAAAACCTGTTCCGCAATGAAGCCATCCCTCTGGATGTGGTGATCAGCCCCGAACTTCTTGTTTCCAATTACATCAAACGCCTGATTGATTTGCCTGGCTCCCTCCAGGTGCTGGACTTCGCTGATGGTGATGCCCAGCTGGTGGGTGTGCGCGCCTATTACGGCGGTCCGCTGGTTGGACAGGAGCTGCGCTTCCTGCGTGAACACATGCCAAACGTAGACGCTCGTGTGGCAGCGATTTTCCGCCGCAACCGTGCAATTACGCCCGAAGGCTCAACTGTTATAGAAGCCGATGACGAAGTCTTTTTTATTGCTGCCGCCAAAAATATTCGTGCAGTGATAGGGGAGTTACGCCGACTCGACAAACCCTATAAACGCCTGATCATCGCTGGCGGTGGCAATATCGGCATGCGTCTGGCAGAGGCATTGGAACCGCGCTACCAGGTCAAGGTGATTGAGCACAACCCAGAGCGCTGTGCGTTTTTATCTGAATATCTCAGCCGTGCCATTGTGTTAAATGGTGTGTCCTCTGATAAACAACTGTTGTTGGAAGAGGGCATTGAGGACACCGATGTATTTTTGGCACTCACCAATGACGATGAAGCCAACATCATGTCGTCGATGCTGGCCAAACGCCTGGGTGCCCATAAAGTCATGTGTCTGATCAACAACCCGGCCTATGTGGACCTGGTGCAGGGTGGTGAAATTGATATTGCGATTTCACCACAACAGGCCTCTATTGGTAGCCTGTTGACACATGTGCGTCGCGGCGACATCGTTAACGTGCACTCTCTAAGACGCGGCGCTGCCGAAGCACTGGAGGCAATTGCACACGGCGACAGTCATTCGTCAAAAGTGGTGGGGAGGGCAATTGAGGACATCGATTTGCCTTACGGCACAACCATCGGTGCGATTGTGCGCAATAACGAAGTGTTAATCGCTCATGATGACATTGTCATTGAATCCGAAGATCACGTGATTCTCTTCCTCACTGACAAAAAGCAGATTCCCGACGTGGAACGTTTATTTGCGGTCGGGTTTACTTTTTTCTGATCAGAGCCAGGCAGATGCATATTTCTGTTGTGTCACGAATACTGGGCGTACTGCTGATGTTGTTCAGCCTGCTCGCGTATTTGCCCTCCATGCTGGTATCGCTGCTGTACCGCGACGGCGAATTGGGTTCTTTTGGTTATGCCTGGCTGATAACCTTCAGCACCGGTTTTATTTTATGGTTATCAACCCATCGGTCCAGACAGGAGCTGAGGACACGCGATGGCTTTCTGGTAGTGACTCTGTTCTGGACTGTATTGAGCACCTTTGGTTCCTTACCCTTTCTATTGTCGCCAGATGCAGGCCTGTCGATTACTGACGCCATTTTTGAATCGTTTTCAGGTTTGACCACTACTGGCGCCACTGTTATTGCCGGGCTGGATAATTTACCAAAATCAATATTGTTTTACCGGCAGCAGCTGCAGTGGCTTGGGGGCATGGGAATTGTTGCTCTCGCAGTTGCTGTGTTACCTATGTTAGGGATCGGGGGCATGCAGCTTTATCGCGCCGAAAGTCCGGGACCGGTTAAAAATGACAACCTGGTACCTCGTCTGGCCGAAACAGCCAAAGCGCTCTGGTATATCTATATGGGACTGACAGTGATTTGTGCGCTGGCATATTGGGCCGCGGGCATGAGCCTGTTTGATGCCATCTGTCACAGTTTCTCTACCATTGCGATTGGCGGTTTTTCAACTCACGATGACAGCCTGGGTTATTTCCAGAATCCGTTTATCAATATGATCGCTGTTGTATTTATGTTTGTGGCGGGAATCAATTTTGCGCTCCATTTCACTGCCTGGAGACACCGCAGTCTGCTGCACTATTTAAAAGATCCGGAAACCCGCTTCTACTCGGCCATTATGGGCGGTCTGGCACTTTTTACTGTGATCGTGCTCTATATCACCAGCACCTATAGCCCAGAAGACGCATTTGTTCACGGTTTGTTTCAGTCCGTGTCCATTATGACGACCACCGGCTTTACAACCACCAACTTCAGCGCCTGGCCACATGCGCTGCCATATTTGTTGATTTACGCCTCGATCATCGGCGCCTGTGCCGGCTCCACCGGCGGCGGCATGAAAGCAATCCGTATCCTGTTGATCTTTAAACAGGGTATACGCGAAATCCAGCGGCTTATTCACCCCAATGCGGTGATCTCGATCAAACTGGGTCGTAAATTAGTGCCTGATCGTGTCATCGAAGCAGTCTGGGGATTTTTTGCCGTTTATGTAATGGTCTACCTGGTACTGCTGATAGTGATGCTGGCGATGGGCATTGAAGTCATCACCGCGTTCAGTGCCGTTGGCGCGTGTTTGAACAATCTCGGCCCTGGACTCGCAGACGTCGCCGAAAACTACGCAGATCTGAGCGATCCGGCAAAGTGGGTGTTGTGCCTGGCCATGTTGCTTGGCCGACTGGAGATTTTCACGCTGCTGGTGTTGTTTACGCCGATGTTCTGGCGCCGCTGATCAGTAGACCCGCTGCTGCTCGGAATCCGGGCGTTTCCTGAAACGTTTGTATTCCCATTGATACTGGCTGGGAGCACCCAGCACACATTTTTCAACACAGCGATTCAGCGCCGTGGTTGCAACTACAGGATCATTATCACGGATGTCATCATCAGCCGGGAAAAATACCACTTCAAACCCTTTTCCTTTCTCCAGCCTTTTTGCATAGGCAAACAACACCTGCGCATTTGTTCGCACCGCCAACTTGGGCAACAGCGTCATCGTAAATGCCTGTTTGCCAAAAAACGGGGCGAATATGCCTCCGTCCTTTCGCGGTTGTTGGTCCGGCAAAATTCCTGTGCTACCTCCTTGCTGTAATGTTCGCGTTAATCTGACCACACCCTGTCTGTCTGTGGGTACCAGTTCAGCGCCGGCCTTGGCACGCGAGTTGGCAATCAGGGAATCCAGGCCACGAATTTTTGGGGGTTTGTACAGCGTCGTCATCTTGCCTAGCGTGGAGATATAGATGCCCAGCAACTCCCAGCTACCGGTATGCGGCGCCGCGTAAATGATTCCACGCCCCGATGCCTGGGCCTGCTGCACATATTCCATACCCGAAACATTGCGGACCATACCCAAAACGTGATCCAGGCTTCCGTACCACATATGCCCCAGCTCTAACCCTGCTTTCAGAGTTTCACGAATGCTCTGTTTTGCCAGACGTTTTAGTTCAGACTGAGGCAGATCAGGGAACGCAATCTGCAGATTAATCAGAGTGACCCGGCGAGTTTCTGTCGGGAATATATAAACCAGTGTCCCAACCATATCCGCCAGAACATGCAAGACACGCAGCGGAACCCACGAGGTAATTCGAAGTAAAGCGCTTATAAGCAGGGTTTTTAGGCGGTCAATGATCATCAGTTCAGAGCAATCTATTTGAGTGGGCTGCCATTCTAGCGCAGTGGATATTAACTGCCTAATCCCGCATAATTGCGCCTTTTCAATCGTTTATGCCTTTAACTGCATATGATAGGGGTGTGTCTTGGCTTCGCAAACACCGGCTGTTGCTGATGTAAAAACCTTTCAAGGTCTGATTCTTGCGCTTCAGGATTTCTGGGCAAAACAAGGCTGTGTGGTCTTGCAACCACTGGATCTGGAAGTGGGCGCGGGTACGTTTCATCCGGCGACATTTTTGCGTGCAATTGGCCCGGAAAGCTGGCGTACTGCCTACGTACAACCCAGCCGCCGCCCAACCGACGGGCGTTACGGCGAAAACCCCAACCGCCTGCAGCACTATTATCAGTTTCAGGTCATTCTTAAACCTTCACCGCCTGACATCCAGGATCTGTACATTGCGTCATTAAAACACCTGGGTATCGATCCCGGTATCCACGACATCCGTTTTGTCGAAGACAACTGGGAATCTCCGACGCTGGGCGCGTGGGGCCTGGGCTGGGAAGTGTGGCTTAACGGTATGGAAGTTACCCAGTTTACATACTTCCAGCAAGTGGGTGGTCTGGAGTGTTTCCCGGTTAGTGGTGAAATTACCTACGGCCTGGAACGCATTGCCATGTACCTGCAGGGCGTAGACAGTCTTTACGATCTGGTCTGGGCCGAAGGCCCGGACGGCATCGTGACCTATGGCGATGTTTTCCATCAGAACGAAGTCGAGATGTCGGCCTACAATTTTGAACATGCCAACGTCGAAGCCTTGTTCCGTTATTTTGACGATTGCGAAGCACAATGCTCAAAACTGATCGACCTGGGCCTGGCGTTGCCTGCCTACGAACAGGTGCTGAAGGCCTCACATTATTTCAATCTTCTGGATGCGCGTCAGGCCATCTCTGTAACCGAGCGTCAACGTTTTATTTTGCGTGTACGCACGCTGTCCCGTAAGGTGGCGGAAGCGTATTACGAAAGTCGACGCAAACTTGGCTTCCCGCTGGCACCCGAAGCGCTGCGCCAGGCAGCCCTTAATTCCTGATCTCAAACTAGGCGGCATGAACCGTTAGCAGAACATGAACACAAAAGATTTTTTGGTTGAAATTGGTTGTGCAGAGTTGCCCCCGAAGGCACTGACAGGATTGTCTGATGCTTTTATCAATGGATTAAAACAGGGCCTCGACAGCGCTGGACTTACTTATACACAGATTAAACCCTTTGCCAGCCCACGCCGCCTCGCGGCACGTTTAGAGGGCCTGGTCACACAACAAGCCGACAGCAATATCGAGCGGGTAGGGCCGGCAGTTGCAGCCGCCTTTGACAAGGACGGCAATCCGACGCCAGCAGCTCAAGGTTTTGCACGTTCCTGTGGTGTTGAACTTGCCAGCCTGGAACGATCAGTAAAAGACGGCGTAGAAAAACTTGTTTTTAAATCTTCCCGTCGCGGTGAACAAACAGCTGCGCTGTTGCCGGCCATTGTGATGAACTCTCTGCAGAAGCTGCCGATCCCGCGCAAAATGCGCTGGGGCAGTACACGTGATGAATTTGTTCGTCCGGTGTATTGGCTGGTGATGCTGTTTGGTGAGGATGTTATTGATACTGAGCTGTTTGGAATCCGCAGCGGTCGTACCACTCGCGGTCATCGTTCGCACTGCACTGAAGACATTACTCTGAACAGTCCAGCCGAATATGAATCCAGACTGCTGTCTGCGGGTTACGTGATTGCTGATTACGAAGAGCGTCGCAGCCGTGTGCGTGAACAGATACTGGAGCAGGGCAGCAAACTCGGCGCCGTAGTACAGATTGATGAAAGTTTGCTTGAAGAAGTCACCAGTATGGTTGAATGGCCAGTGGCATTAACTGGCCGTTTTGATGATCACTTTTTGTCGGTACCGGCGGAAGCATTAATTTCGTCAATGAAAAACCATCAGAAGACTTTTTACGTTACTGATGACAAAGGCGCCATGTTGCCCAATTTCATTGCAGTGGCGAACCTGGCAAGCCGTGATCCCGCACAAGTGATCGCAGGCAATGAAAGGGTAATTCGTCCACGTTTGGCAGATGCCGCGTTTTTCTTTGAAACTGACAGAAAGCAGCGCCTTGATGCACGCCTGCCAATGTTGGGCAATATCGTATTTCAGCAGCAGCTCGGCACTGTGGAACAGAAGTCGCGTCGCGTCGCTGAGCTGTCTGCATTCATCGCCTCAGCAATTGGTGCAGAACCGGCACTTTGTGAAAGGGCAGCATTGCTGGCCAAATGTGATCTGTTGACCAATATGGTGTCTGAGTTCCCTGAACTGCAAGGCATCATGGGTAGTTATTACGCCACTCACGATGGCGAACCTGCGGCTGTTGCTCAAGCGATTACCGAACAATACATGCCCCGATTTGCCGGGGATGAACTGCCGGCCAGCGCAACAGGCGCGGTACTGGCAGTGGCTGAAAAAATCGACACCATGTGTGGTCTGTTCGCGATAGGACAGCCGCCCACGGGTTCAAAAGACCCATTTGCACTGCGCAGGGCTGCGCTGGGCGTTCTACGTATTCTGGTTGAGAAGTCACTGGATCTGGATCTGCTTGCGGCCGTTGAAAAGTCATTGCAGATCTATCGCAGCCAAGGCGTAGAAATACCTGCGTCCACCGCCACCCAGGTATTCGAGTTTATGCTTGAGCGCTTCCGGGCCTGGTATCAGGGTGAGGGCATCACTGCTGAAGTTTTCCAGTCCGTGATGGAATTAAAACCACAGCGTCCACTGGATTTTGCTCGCCGTGTGACAGCTGTGAATCAGTTTACCCAACTGTCTGATAGCGCCGCACTGGCCGCCGCCAACAAACGTGTGTCCAATATTTTGCAAAAGAACCCGGCAGATAACTCTCAAGGTTTTGATATAACCCTGTCCACGGATCCAGCTGAGCGGGCACTGGCGGAAGCCATCACCCGTTTGTCGGCGGAAGTCACTCCGCTATTCGATCAGGGACAGTACGCGCAGGGTCTGGAGAAGCTCGCCAGCCTGAAACCTGTTGTCGACAAGTTCTTTGAAGACGTCCTGGTGATTGCAGACGATATGGCTGTTCGTAACAACCGCCTTGCATTGCTGGCCCAGCTGCGTTCATTGTTTTTAAGGGTCGCGGACATTTCCTGTCTGCATACGGCATGATGTCAAAGCTGATTATTCTCGACCGGGATGGCGTCATTAACGAGGATTCGGATGCGTTTATTAAATCCGAATCCGAGTGCGTAATGATTCCAGGTAGCGCCGAAGCGATTTCCCGACTCTCAGGTGCTGGTTATCGTGTTTTTGTGGCTACAAATCAGTCAGGGCTGGCTCGAGGTCTGTTTAACGAAGTAGATCTGGCCAATATCCATCAAGCCATCAATCTGGAAGTGGAGGCATTGGGCGGTCATATAGAGGGATTCTTTTATTGCCCCCACGGCCCGGATGACAACTGTGAGTGTCGTAAACCGGCTCCGGGCTTGCTTAAACAGATTGAAAATGAGTTTGATGTCAGTATTCAAGGCGTGCCTTTTGTAGGCGACAGCCTGCGCGATTTGCAGGCAGCACAAGCTGCTGGCTGCGAACCTGTGCTGGTACTGACAGGTAAAGGGCAGAACACGCTGCTTAAAGGCTTGCCTTCTGGTTTTGAGAACACACGCGTTTATAAAGACCTGTTGGCATTTGCAGAATCTGAACTCAGCGCAGTTGAGCAGGATCTTCTATGATCGGACGCATCCGCGCTTCCTTGTTTTTTGTTGGCTACGCTGGTCTGACGTTTTTAATATCAGTGCTGGCCATGGCTACGTTCTGGATTTCCCCTAAAGCGACTTTTTATCTGTTTGCCAGCTGGTGCCGCCTGGTTCTGGGCTGGTTGCGTATTACCTCCGGCATCAGTTATCAAATTGAAGGCCTGCAGCAAATACCTGACTATCCGGTTATTGTGCTTAGTAATCACCAAAGCACCTGGGAAACCATTTTCCTTTATCAGCTGTTCACACCGTGCTGCCCGATTCTGAAGAAAGAACTGTTGGAGATTCCTTTCTGGGGTTGGGCATTGCGGCTGCAGCGGCCTATTGCCATTGATCGAAGCAAACCACGCGAGGCAGGCAAGTCCTTACTTACGCAGGGCGCATTGAGAATAAAGGATGGCATCTCGATTTTGGTATTTCCGGAAGGCACTCGATCCAAAGCAGGAACCCTGGGAAAATTCTCTCGAGGAGGCGCGCAACTGGCTACAGCGACCTCAACCCCTGTTGTCCCGGTATTGCATAATGCAGGTAATTTTTGGCCTGCTGGCACAACTCAGAAAAATCCTGGCGTAGTAAAAGTTTATATCGGCGAAGTGATGAGCTCTGAAGGGAAGGATTCCAAAGAGCTTGCCGCTGAATTTGATGCCTGGGTGGCCTCTAATAAACACCGGGTTGGATTGGAATAAAAAAAGCCAGGTATAAACCTGGCTTTTTTAGAACTCATACTGACCACTTTTCAGGTCAGATATCCAGATTCTGAACAGCAAGAGCGTTGGATTCAATAAACTCTCTTCGCGGGTCTACCTGGTCACCCATCAAGGTAGTAAACAGTTGGTCGGCGCCAATCGCATCCTCGATCGTCACTTGCAGCATGCGGCGACTTTCAGGATCCATTGTGGTTTCCCACAGCTGTTCCGGGTTCATCTCCCCAAGACCTTTATAACGCTGTAGGTAGTGACCCTTCATTGCATCGTCAGTCATCCACTTCAACGCTTGGGCAAACGTGCTGACTTCATTCTGCTTCTCGCCGCGACGTACAAATGCGCCAGGCTCAATCAGCCCATTCAGCATTTCACCCAGTTTGAGCAGGGCGCGGTATTCGCCTGACCCAAAGAAGTCACGACCAAACTGGAAGTCCCTTGTTAAACCATGTAGCAGATGAGTGACTACCGGCAAGTGGATGTTGCGTTCTGGATCTTTGTAACTACCAAAACTGTATTGCTGGGCAGATTTTGGATGCAGACGTTCAAGCTCGGCAACAACCAGTTTCGTCCAGTCTGCTACACCATTTTCGGTAAATCCTTCTTCTGTCAACGCCGGCACAAAAATCATGGCCTCAAGGATTTCTGAAGGGTACACGCGCTGTAACCGGTTGATCATCGCATAAGTACTATTGTACTGATGGACCATGGTCTCCAGCGTTTCTCCTGTGATTGCGGGTGCCTCTGCATTGACGTGCAGACTGGCGCCTTCAAGAGCAGCCTGTGTTTGATACTTATTCAGGGCTTCATCATCCTTAAGGTACTGCTCGTTTTTACCTTTGCGAATTTTGTATAAAGGAGGCTGTGCGATGTAAATAAAGCCTCTCTCAACAAGTTCGCGCATCTGACGGAAGAAGAACGTCAGCAGTAGTGTACGGATGTGTGAACCGTCAACGTCAGCGTCCGTCATAATAATGATGCGGTGATAACGCAGATGATCAACGTTAAATTCGTCTTTACCGATGCCGCAGCCAAGTGCTTTGATCAAAGTACCGATTTCGGCAGAGCTGAGCATTTTGTCAAAACGGGCTTTTTCTACGTTCAAAATCTTACCTTTGAGCGGAAGAATAGCCTGATTTTTCCTGTTGCGTCCCTGTTTGGCTGAACCACCCGCGGAGTCACCCTCGACGATATAAAGTTCAGAAAGGGCAGGGTCTTTTTCCTGACAATCAGCCAGTTTTCCTGGCAGACCAGCCATGTCCAGTGCGCCTTTGCGGCGAGTCATTTCGCGTGCCTTGCGCGCAGCCTCGCGTGCACGAGCAGCATCAATCATCTTGCTGACAATAGTTTTGGCTTCCAGCGGGGTCTCCAGGAGAAAATCGGTAAAGTAGTTCACCATTTCCTGTTCAACTGCTGCTTTTACTTCTGAAGACACCAGCTTGTCTTTGGTTTGTGAAGAAAACTTGGGATCCGGTACTTTAACTGAAACCACAGCCGTCAGGCCTTCACGGGCGTCATCACCTGTGGTGGTTACTTCTTTGCCTTTTTTAGCAGCGACTTCTTTATCGATATAGGTTTTAAGTACACGAGTCAGTGCGCTACGGAAACCTGCAAGGTGTGTTCCGCCATCTCTCTGTGGAATGTTATTGGTATAAGGAAAAATATTTTCCTGATAGGTATCGTTCCACTGCAGCGCGATTTCAACACTGATTCCGTCTTCCGGTCTCTCTTTCTGAAAGTGAAAGATCTTGTTGATAGGGGTTTTGTTAGTGTTCAGATATTCAACAAAGGCTTTCAGTCCACCATCATAACGGTAGGTGTCCTGCTTTCCACTGCGTTCGTCTTTTAGCTGGATGGTGACGCCCGCATTCAGAAATGCCAGTTCACGTAATTTTTTTGCCAGGATATCGTAGTGGAATTCAATGTTCTTGAATGTGTCCGCTGACGGTTTGAAGTAGGTCTCGGTGCCTGTGACATTGGTTTCGCCGACAACTGCGAGGGGGGCTTGTGGGACACCATGTTTATAGTGTTGTTCGTGCACTTTTCCGCCACGGCGAATAGTCAGCTTCAAGTCTTCAGACAGCGCGTTAACAACAGAAACCCCCACGCCGTGCAAACCGCCCGATACCTTATAACTGTTGTCATCAAATTTACCGCCTGCGTGCAGCACGGTCATAATTACTTCAGCTGCTGAAACACCTTCGGCATGCATGTCGGTGGGAATACCACGTCCGTTGTCTGATACGGATATCGCTTCACCCACATGCACAGTAACTTTGATTTCATTGCAGTGGCCAGCCAGCGCTTCGTCGATTGAGTTGTCGACCAACTCAAACACCATATGGTGCAAACCCGTGCCATCCTCTGTGTCACCGATATACATCCCCGGGCGCTTTCGAACAGCATCAAGCCCTTTGAGTACTTTGATACTTGAGGAGTCGTAGGTTGATTCCGATGTCATACTTTTCTCCGATTATGCCGTCGCTGGACTGGCGGCTATTTTACCATGTTCCACGTGGAACTTCCCTGAGCTGTCAGTTAAATCGAACACAGCCTGAAGGGCGTCGTCTGTAATTGCTGTAAACATGCACTGATCCTTAGACGCATACAGGTGCTCAGTAACTCTGGCACAGTTAGCAGCGTCAAGTTCCGAGGCAAGGTCATCTATCAAATATATGGGAGAGCTGGAGGTTTTAACGATCTCACCCATTGCAAACTTAAGCGCAAAAATGAGCATTTTTGTCTGACCTCTGCTCAATGCATCTGTTGCCAGATACCTATCAACTTTTAAACTAAAGTCACCTCGATGCGGGCCGTTAAGCGTCGCGCCGTATCTCAGATCACGGCTTCTTGAACTGATCAGAGCCTCCATAAGACTCAGGTCCTCAGCCCAACCGCGTTTGTAATCAAACTCAACATCAATGCCATTGAGAAACTTGTTGGTCATTTTATTAAGCTCGGGCAAATACTTTTGCAGCAAGCCCAATCGTTGTTGGTGAATATGCTCCCCCAATTCGCTGAGCTGAACATCCCAGGAATCGAGCAACTTATTAAGATTTGCCGGCTTCTGTTTGAGTAAGATGTTGCGCTGGCTGACAACCCTTCTATAGGCGCGCCACTGCATAAGATAAGAATGTTCCACGTGGAACAATGCCCAATCCAAAAATCGTCTTCTTGTTTTGCCGCCGCCTTCAAGTATGGAAAAACTGTCGCTGTTAATAAGCTGAAGGGGTAGACAGACAGCAACATCAGACCAGCTATTCTGTGTCTGTTCGTTAAACCGTAGTAAAGGGGCAACATTAGCTGAACGTTTAAGGCCCAACTTGTGACTACTGGCATCGTCCTCAACTTCAGCAAAAATGACAAAATGGGTGCCATCACTCGCAATCAACGGGTCAAGACGAGTGGTGCGGAAAGAGCGGCCGGTCGACAGTACGTAGATTGCCTCAAGGAGGCTGGTCTTACCACTGCCGTTAGGGCCGTAAACCAGGTTAAAACCCGGTTGAAACTGCAGCTCAACTGACTTCAGATTTCTGAAGTCGTTGAGCTTAAGCCGGGAGAGTAGAGCCACGTTTTTCTGACTTAAAGACGCATCGGCATTACAACGTAGAGAGCATCCGAGGCTGACACAGCTTCGAGCAAAGCACTACTGTTTGAATCAGCCAACGTGAATTTAACTTTGTCGCTATCCAATACGTTGAGTACGTCCATCAAATAACTAACGTTAAAACCGATCTCCAGCGGATCACCTTGATACTCAACGGCGACCAGATCTTCCGCCTCTTCCTGCTCCGGGTTATTCGCAATAACCTTCAATTCATCGCGAGACAAGACCAGATGCACACCCTTGTATTTTTCATTAGAAAGAATAGATGCGCGGTTAAATGCCAGGCGCAGATCGTTCTTCTCACCAATAACATGCTTGTTTCCGCCTTTTGGCAACACGCGTTGGTAATCAGGGAATTTTCCGTCAACCAGTTTGGAGGTAAAGGTAAAATCCTGAAGTTTGGCGCGAATATGGCTGGCACCAAAAATAAGCGTTAATTCCTGCTCACCAGGCTCAGCCAAAAGACGTGACAACTCCAACACACCTTTACGTGGAACAATCACTTGGCGGGTTTCTTCAATACCCGTGGCGACACCTGTTGTATGCATGGCAAGGCGGTGACCGTCAGTCGCAACTACACGGAACCACGATTGGCCGATTTCGAACAACATGCCGTTCAGGTAATAACGGACATCTTGTTGGGCCATCGCAAACGCACAAGTGTCTATCAGTTTCTTAAGCTCGCCGCGATCAATGTGAAGCTCGAACGTACCGGCTTCATCGACAGTGCCTGGAAAATCTGTAGCGGGCAGGGTAGCCAGAGTAAAACGGCTGCGGCCGGATTTGACCACAAACTTGTTATCATCCAGGCCGAACTCCAGTACTGCATCGTCCGGCAGTGACTTACAGATATCCATTAACTTACGACCCGGAACAGTCACTTCACCCGCTCTGGATCCATCATTTACCCTGACTCTGCCGAGCAGCTCAACTTCAAGATCAGTACCGGTAATTTCCAATACATCGTTTTTCAGACTTAACAGAACATTGGCCAACACTGGCAACGTATGTCTGCGCTCTACCACCCCGGAGGCCAGTTGCAGAGGTTTAAGGATTGCTTCCCTGGAAATTGAAAAATGCATAATCCGCTCTCGGTAAAATTGTTAACTTGTTATCTCTGGCTCAAGTCGCCAATGCACGCAAAAGATTGTTGTAGTCTTCAAGCAGATCCTGCGAACTTGATTTGAGATTTTTTATTTGTTTGCACGCATGCAATACCGTGGTGTGATCCCTTCCACCAAAGGCGTCGCCAATTTCCGGCAGACTGTGGTTGGTCAATTCCTTGGCAAGTGACATTGCCACCTGTCGTGGGCGGGCAACGGAACGGTTACGCCGCTTCGACAGCATATCAGCCATCTTGATCTTGTAGTACTCGGCTACCGTACGCTGAATGTTATCAATCGACACCAGCTTATCGTGCAACGCAAACAGATCTCTCAGCGCTTCTTTGACCAGATCAAGATCAATTTTCCTGCCTACAAAGTTCGCATGAATAATAACTTTCTTTAAGGCACCTTCGAGTTCACGTACATGTGAACGTAAACGCTGCGCCATAAACATCGCAGCATCACCAGGCAGCTCAATATTACTCTGAGCAGCTTTGTTGATAAGAATCGCTGCTCGTGTTTCAAGCTCCGGCGGCTCTACTGCAACACTTAACCCCCAACCAAAGCGCGACTTCAGCCTCTCTTCTAAACCATTGATTTCTTTATGATATTTATCGCTAGTCAAGATAATCTGCTGACCGCCTTCAAGCAGGGCATTGAACGTATGGAAAAACTCTTCCTGAGAACGCTCCTTACCGGCAAAAAACTGAATGTCATCAATCAACAAGGCGTCGACTGAACGGTAGAACCGCTTGAATTCGTTAATTGCGTTAAGTTGCAGTGCGGTCACCATGGTGGCCACAAACGTTTCAGAATGCAGGTAAACAACTTTTGCATTCGGCTTTTTGGCCAACATGTGGTTACCGATTGCATGCATCAAGTGTGTTTTACCCAGACCCACGCCTCCATATATAAAGAGGGGGTTGTAGGCGCCGCCAGGGTTTTCTGCGACCTGCATGGCAGCCGCACGCGCCAACTGGTTGGATTTACCTTCAATAAAATTATCAAAGGTGTTGTCGCGGTTAAGAGAACCCTTGTGACGCAGCTTACCTTCAATAATGGCTTCCATATTGCGGTTGCTGCGTTTACCCGGTTGTGAGTCAGGCACAATAATCTGATCGCGCAGTTCCTTGTCAGCCACCAGGCTGGTTTTGAGCACATCTACATCAACGGTGGATACCGTGCTAGTGGATGACCTGTGCTGAACAACGGGGATTGTTGCTGCTTCTATAACAGGAGCAGGAGTCACAGGAGTCGGAGCTGGACGTTGAATCTGCGCCGTAGCAGGTTTGCCAACTTCTACAAACACGCCGAGGTTCTCGCTGCCGTCCTGTCTCTGAACCAACTCACAGATGCGGGAATAGAACTTGTCCTTGACCCAGTCCTGTACAAATCTATTTGGAGCAAAAAGAGTCAAACCGTCAGCGGACATCTCCGCATGAAGAGGTCTGATCCAGGTATTAAATTGTTGAGAGGGTAATTCATCCCTAAGGTGATCAACACACCGTTGCCAAGTAGCCAATAACACGACCTTCACTGCCCTGTTGTCTTTTATTGTCAGACCAACTCTGTTTTACGAACGGGGATTTTAGCGCGCACACCAATACTTATCCACACTAACAATATGGCAAAATGTATATTTATACACACAATAAAGTATTTTTATTTCAATCACTTAACAAAATAAACAAGGGTATTCAGCAAAATTTGGACGTTTTTATAATGTATTCTGACACACGTTATACACAGGATAAGCTGTGGATAAATTGTGGCTAAACAGGTATAAGCCGGTAATAATTTTTATTGATGCAGTATTACAGCTTTACTACCACACACCTTGCATAAGGTGCTGAAAACAACTAGAATTCGCGCTCTTTGATTTTCACCTTTAAAGATTTCTTTGGATTGCCATTATGAAAAGAACCTTCCAGCCCAGCCTCATCAAGCGCGCCAGAACTCATGGATTTCGTGCTCGCATGGCGACACGTGGTGGCCGTCTGGTTATCAAGCGTCGTCGCTCACGTGGCCGTGTAAAACTGTCTGCCTGATAATTTCGATCCGAGCCGCCAGTGACCGATCAAGGTTTTGGCAGGAAACTGCGGCTTCTCACTGCCTCAGACTTCAAGGCAGTTTTCGGTCAAGCCGATTACAAAGTCTCCTGTGCCCAATTGTTGATTCTTGCCATTAATAACGGTGATGAGACTCCACGATTGGGTATGGTTATTGCCAAAAAGCACGTTAGGCTTGCCAATAGTAGAAACCGGCTCAAACGACTGATCAGAGAGTCTTTCAGACGGCATCAACAATTGCTCGGCGGACTGGATATCGTTATTCTGGCTCGCTCTGGGGCTGATAGTCTGGATAATGAATCATTTACCAGACTGCTCGAAAAACTGTGGCAAGATCTGATCCGACGACGCAATCGCCAGAGTAGAGTGCACGTTAACGGGTAACTGAACATGCTGGCCAAGATTGCAATCAAACTGATTACACTTTACCAGTACACTCTCAGTCTGCTGATTGGCAATCAATGCCGATTTTTTCCCTCTTGCTCACATTACACCCAGGAAGCCATAGAGCTTCATGGTGTCGTAAAAGGCTGCTATCTAGGCGGCAAAAGAATTCTACGCTGCCACCCCTGGCACGAGGGCGGATTCGATCCGGTGCCTGGCAGTTATATCCACTCTGACGTTGAAACGTCGACAACCCAAAAGTAGTAATTGCACATGGACTATATCAAGTACGCAATTCTGGCCGGACTGGCTGTCGTCAGCTACATGCTGCTGCTCGCATGGCAGGAAGATTATCCGCCGGTGACACCGGTATCACCTTCAGAGCAAGTTGCTTCTGCCCAGGTCAACTCAACCAACGATCTACCTGTTGCTGCTCCTGCACAGACAGACAATGCCGACATTCCTGAAGTCAGCAGTTCTGCCGGTGCTGCGTTTGCTGATAACACCAGTGCCAGCAGCACCAATACACTGATCACGGTAAAAACCGACGTTTTGAACGTCACTATTGACCGTGTCGGTGGTGACATCGTTTTTGTTTCCCTGCCGCAACATGCAACTCAGCTGGGTGCTGAAGATGCATTTGTTCTGCTCGACAACACGGCTGGCCGTTCTTATGTGGCCCAGAGTGGTCTGATTGGACGCAACGGCATTGACGGTGCACAACGCGCTGTTTACTCAGCTACAGCCAACGATTTCCAACTGGCTAACGGACAAAATCAGCTGCAGGTGGATTTGACCTATACCGATGCTCAAGGCGTACAGATTGTTAAACGCTTTAATTTCCAGCGCGGTGATTACCTGATCAATATCAGTTACAACGTGAATAACACAACGGATGCGCCCTGGAGTGCCAACGTATTCGGTCAGATAAAACGTGGCAGTTATGCAGATCCAACTCAGAGCAGCGGTTTTGGTATGGCCAGCTTCCTGGGTTTTGCTACCACCACTCCTGACGACAATTACCTCAAAATCCCATTTGGTGACATCGACGGCAATCAGCCTGGCCATGATATTGAAGGCGGCTGGATTGCGATGAGCCAACACTACTTTATTTCCGTGTTTGTTCCGCCGGCTGAAACCCGCAACTCGTTCTCTTTCCGTCGCAACAACCAGAACGAATATATCGGCGGATTCACCACGCCCGAGTTCACTGTAGCAGCAAACAGCAATGCTTCACGCGAGATGGGCTTTTATGCAGGTCCAAAGGATCAATACCGGCTCAGGGAAATTGCCCCCTGGCTGGACAGAACCATCGACTATGGCTGGTTGTGGTTTGTGGCTTCACCTATTTATTGGCTGCTGACCCAGATCAACAAGTTTGTTAATAACTACGGCTGGTCCATCCTGATTCTGACTCTGGTGGTTAAAGGTGTGTTCTTTAAACTGTCAGCGACCAGTTATCGCTCGATGGCGAATATGCGTCGTGTTATGCCAAAAATGAATCAGCTCAAAGAGCGATATGGCGACGACAAGATGAAACTCCAGAAAGCCACGATGGAGTTATACAAAAAAGAGAAGATCAACCCATTCGGTGGATGTTTGCCGATGCTGGTTCAGATGCCTGTGTTTATCGCACTGTACTGGGTACTGCTGGAAAGCGTTGAGCTGCGCCATGCGCCCTGGATACTGTGGATCAAGGATCTGTCTATTATGGATCCCTTCTTTGTACTGCCTCTATTAATGGGCGTATCAATGTATGTTCAGTTCCTGCTGAACCCAACACCGCAGGATCCGACTCAGGCAAAAATCATGAAGTTCATGCCGGTTGTGATGACGGTATTCTTCCTGTGGTTCCCGGCTGGTCTGGTGTTGTACTGGCTGGCAAACAGCGTATTGGGTATTGCCCAACAGTGGTACATCACCCGCAAGATTGATGCAGAATACGCAGCCAAGGAAGCCGCCAAGAGCTAAGCCCTGATGCTGACATCATCGGATACAGATACTATCTGTGCCATTGCCACGCCGCCCGGCAGGAGCGGCGTCGGCATCATTCGGATCTCCGGGCCTGATACACGCAGGCTAGCCCGTCTGATCCTGCATTTTGATCCCACACCCCGTCATGCCCATTACTGCACGTTCTTTGATAACAATTCAGAGCACATTGATCAGGGCATAGCGCTGTTTTTTAATGGACCGAACTCCTTCACTGGAGAAGATGTTCTTGAACTTCAGGGACACGGCGGACATTTTGTACTCGATCTGCTGCTGCAATGCGTTATTTCGCATGGCTGCCGACTGGCAAGACCCGGTGAATTCACCGAGCGCGCATTCCTCAACAACAAGATTGATCTGGCACAGGCAGAAGCGATTGCTGACCTGATTGACAGCAGTTCACAACAAGCTGCCCGTAGTGCCATGCGTACACTACAGGGTGAATTTTCCCGCCTGATCAGCAACCTGGCTGAATCCATTATTGATCTGCGGGTATATCTGGAAGCGGCCATCGACTTTACCGACGAGGAAATCGACTTCCTCAGCGAAGGTCGAATTGCTGAAAAACTCGATGCCATAATCCAACAGCTCCGTGGCGTCACCGCACAGGCTACTCAAGGTGCGCTGATACGTGATGGCATGTCCGTTGTTATTGCTGGCAAACCCAATGCCGGCAAATCCAGTCTGCTTAATGCACTGGCCGGCAAAGACTCCGCTATTGTCACTGATATCGCCGGTACAACCCGCGATATCCTCAGCGAGCAGATCAATATAGAAGGTATGCCACTGCATATCACCGACACAGCGGGCCTGCGAGACAGCGATGATGTTGTGGAACAGGAAGGTATTCGTCGGGCCCTGAAAGCCATTGAACAGGCTGATCAGGTGTTGCTGATGATAGACAGCAGCCGCGAGCAGGTGGATAACAGCAATCTGTCTGAATACCTCAACACACCATTTTTTGCTCCTCTGCGAGAAGCCCTGGCGCGCGCCAGTCTCACTGTAATCCAGAACAAGATAGATCTGGCGGGCAATGAACCCTCATTAATATCGGCCCAATCTCCGGGCCAAGCCAGCGTTTTGCGCATTTCAGCCAAAAATCAGTATGGCATTGAACTGCTTAAACAGCATCTCAAAGATCTGATGGGCTACCGTCCAGAGGGCGAGGGCGGTTTTATCGCCCGCAGACGCCACCTGGATGCTCTCAACCGGGCTGAACAATGTCTGCAACAAGCAGCATTCCAGCTTTCACACCACGGCGCAGCAGAGCTGGTTGCAGAAGATCTGCGTCATGCTCATCGCCATCTTGGCGAAATTACAGGCACCTTCACAACAGACGATCTTCTCGGTCGTATCTTTTCCAGTTTTTGCATCGGCAAATAACTGATTTTTGTTGTTATCAACACCCTCTTAAACGCTGTTTTTATCCTGACCAAAAACTGTGCATAACACGAACATCTCTGTGCATAACTTTTTATAAAAATGCGCTCTGAATTTAGCCTGTTGAAAACTCGCTATGTTAAGCACAGGCTGAACACGGCTTCAGCCCAGCTTCAGAAGAGCTTTTCAACGGGGTTATACATAAAATAAGTATTTGTAAAAAAAGAAAATTTTTGAGTTGTCTACAGAAAGCTGTCTGACCATTAATAACATCAGTAACAAGTATTACCTATATATACTTAACATATATGTTATTCAGTAAAGTGTTATTGTTTATAAAACTGACTTGTGGATTATTTTGGTGACAACACTTTCAATTTCCCTGTCAGCGCTTATACTTGGCAACCTTTTCTGAACCCTTCTCTGTGGTGGTGTATGGATTATCCCAAACGCTATGACGTAATCGTTGTTGGTGGCGGCCATGCCGGTACTGAAGCAGCACTGGCTGCCGCTCGTATGGGTGTGCGTACGTTATTGCTGACCCACAACATTGAGACTTTGGGTCAGATGTCTTGTAATCCTGCTATTGGTGGAATCGGCAAAAGCCATTTGGTGCGTGAAATTGATGCACTTGGCGGGGCAATGGCCCGCGCTACAGACTTGGCTGGTATACAGTTCCGTATTCTCAACAGCAGTAAAGGCCCGGCTGTGCGAGCCACGCGCGCTCAGGCTGATCGGGCGTTGTACAAGGCAGCTATTCGCAAATTTCTGGAGAACCAACCAAATCTGGATATTTTCCAACAGGCGGCTGATGATCTGATTCTGCAGGTAGAACAGGTCCAGGGTGTTGTTACGCAGATGGGTGTGCGTTTTTATGCACCTACGGTCGTATTAACCACGGGGACTTTCCTGGGCGGAAAAATCCATATTGGTCTGGAAAATACCGCAGGCGGCCGGGCAGGGGATCCCCCCTCGATCCGTCTGGCACAAAGACTGCGTGAACTGCCGTTTAATGTTGGCCGCCTGAAGACCGGGACTCCACCGCGTATTGATGCTCGCAGTGTCGATTTTTCAGTCATGCAGGAACAGCCGGGCGATACGCCGTTGCCAGTGATGTCCTTCCTCGGCAAGGTTGAAGATCATCCGCAGCAGATCAATTGTTACATCACCTCGACCAATGAACGTTGCCACGACATCATCCGCGGTGGTCTGGACCGCTCGCCGATGTATACCGGGGTGATTGAGGGCCGTGGTCCGCGTTATTGTCCGTCCATCGAAGACAAGATCATGCGCTTTGCCGACAAAACCTCGCATCAGGTTTTTGTTGAGCCCGAAGGGCTGAACACCAACGAATTGTATCCAAACGGAATCTCTACCAGTTTGCCGTTTGACGTGCAGATCGAAATGGTGCGTCAGATCCGTGGTTTTGAAAACGCGCATATCACCCGTCCGGGTTACGCTATCGAATACGACTTTTTTGATCCGCGTGAACTGCAGTACTCACTGGAAACCCGTTTTATCAAAGGCCTGTATTTTGCCGGGCAGATCAACGGTACTACCGGTTACGAAGAAGCGGCTGCACAAGGTTTGCTGGCAGGTATCAATGCTGCCAGAGCTGTGCAGGGTCTGGAAAGCTGGTGCCCTGGTCGTGATCAGGCGTACATCGGTGTACTGGTAGACGATCTGATCAGTCTGGGTACCAATGAACCTTATCGTATGTTCACCAGCCGCGCCGAATACCGGCTGTTGCTGCGGGAAGACAACGCTGATCTGCGATTGACCTCCATTGGACGTGAAATGGGTTTGATTGATGATCAACGCTGGGATGCATTCTGCCGTAAACAGGATGGCATCAAGGATGAGCTGCAGCGTCTGAAATCTGTCTGGGTACAACCCAATACCGATAAGGCCGACGCTATTAATCCGTTGCTTGAAAAACCGATTGCGCGTGAATACAGCCTGGCCGATCTGCTGTCACGTCCCGATGTCAGTTATCAACAGTTGTCCGATGCCCTGCAAAACACGCCCATAACTATGCCTGTGCTGGATGCTCAGGTCAGTGAACAGGTTGAAATTCAGCTTAAGTATCAGGGTTACATCGACCGCCAGGAAGAAGATATCCAGAAACTCAAGCGCCAGGAAAATACCGCGTTACCGGCAGACTTTGATTATCAGCACATGGATGGTCTGTCTAATGAGTTAAAACAAAAACTGCAAGCCGCCCGTCCGGAAACCCTCGCGCGTGCTGCACGCATTCCAGGAATGACACCTGCTGCGGTGTCACTGTTGATGATCCATCTGAAGAAATATCAGGCGGTTCGTGACAAAAAATCAGCCTGATCCAGCGAGGTTAAAGAATCGCATGGACAGCGTTGAGCAACGGCAAGCGTTAACAGATTCCCTGCAACGAGGCCTCAAGCAGATGTCATTGGTGCTGGCAGAGTCAGCCTGTACCCTGTTGATCGACTATGTATTGCTGCTCGACAAATGGAACAAGGCCTTCAACCTGTCAGCTATACGCGATCCGGCAGAGATGCTGCCGCGTCACTTGCTCGATAGCCTCAGTGTGATCTCTGCTATCCACAACTATCAGCTGCATACTGGCAAAGAAGAGTTGACCATTCTGGACGTTGGCACCGGCCCGGGTTTGCCGGGTATACCCTTGGCAATCTGTCTGCCTCAGCATCGGTTTGTGCTGTTGGACAGCAACGGGAAAAAAACCCGTTTTGTAATGCAAGCCATCATCGAGCTGGGTTTGACCAACGTCTCTGTTGAGAACCGGCGAATCGAAAACTACCAAAGTCATCGCCAAGTTGATATTGTCGTCAGCCGGGCGTTTGCCTCGCTTGCCGATTTTGCCCGTGGATGTGAAAAAGTATGCGCCGCTGATACGCGCCTGATTGCGATGAAAGGCCTGTATCCGGCAGACGAAATTGAACATCTTCCACCACACTGGAAATTGACCGGTGCCTGCAAAGTTGAGGTGCCTGGCTCAGATGGCGAGCGGCATCTCATAGAACTTGAAAAACAATAGTGACCGGGTGAATCAGGTGACACGAATTATCGCAATAGCCAATCAGAAGGGCGGTGTCGGTAAAACTACGACCTCGGTAAATCTGGCTGCTTCACTTCAGGCTACTCGCAGACGTGTGTTGCTGGTGGATATGGATCCGCAGGGCAACGCCACTATGGGTAGTGGTGTGGATAAAAGCGAACTTGAATTCTCCGTTTACGATGTGCTGATGGGCGAATGTGAGTTTGACCAGGCTTGTGTCAAAGCACCGGAAGCCAATTTTGATATGTTGCCGGCCAACGGCGATCTGGTGGCTGCGGAAATCGAGCTGCTCGATGTGCAAAACCGCGAGCGTCGGCTCAAGGATATTCTGCTGGGTGTAGCCGATCGCTACGATTTTATTGTCATCGATTGCCCACCATCGTTGAATATGCTGACGCTGAACGCACTGGTTGCTGCTCAGGGCGTCATCATTCCTATGCAATGTGAATATTATGCGCTGGAAGGTTTATCCGCCTTGGTCGATACCATTTCAGCCATCAGCGCAACACACAATCCCGAACTGAAAATTGAGGGGATTCTGCGCACCATGTACGATCCGCGCAACAAGCTGACGGTTGAAGTTTCCAGCCAGTTGTTTAACCACTTTGGCGACAGGGTTTACCGCACAGTTGTTCCGCGCAATGTACGTCTGGCAGAAGCGCCGAGTTACGGTTTGCCGGTACTGCAATACGATAGGCAGTCCAGAGGCGCACTGGCGTATCTGGCACTGGCCGGAGAAATGCTGCGAAGGCAGGAACAGCTGGCCAATGCATAAAAAATTTAAAGTCATCTAAGTCAAGCTGACAGGATTCAAGCATGTCTGGAAAGAAAAAACTCGGGCGCGGTCTCGACAAATTGCTTGGTGGTGTTGCCGCCAAGGCAGCCACAGCAGCAGTACCGGTTGCAGTGGATGGTCAAACCAAAAGCGCTGCTGAGCTAACAGACAATGAACTTCGTCACCTCCCGGTTGACCTGATTCAGCGCGGAAAATATCAGCCACGCACCGATATGCATGAAGAAGCGCTGCAGGAACTGGCCGAATCAATCAAGGTTCAGGGTGTGATGCAACCGATTGTGGTGCGCCCGATCGCTGGTCAGCGTTTTGAAATTATTGCCGGTGAGCGCCGGTGGCGTGCAACCCAGCTGGCAGGACTGGACACTATTCCGGCGGTTGTGCGTCTGGTGGGTGACGAATCTGCTATTGCAATGGCGCTGATTGAAAACATTCAGCGTGAAAATCTTAATCCGATCGAAGAAGCGATGGCGCTTAAACGCCTGCAGGAAGAATTCAGCCTGACGCAACAGGAAGTGGCAGAAGCGGTAGGCAAATCCAGAACAACAGTCACCAACCTGCTGCGTCTGATGTCGCTGAATCACGATGTTCGATTGTTGCTTGAGCATGGCGATATCGAGATGGGACATGCCCGCGCGTTGCTGGGATTGTCTGCAGAACAACAAAGTGAAGCTGCTAAAACGGTTGCCGGCAAAGGTTTATCCGTACGTCAGACTGAATCCTTGGTTCGCCGTCTGCTGGAAGAGCCGCAACTCAAACAGAAAGATTCCGGCAGGCTGGATCCGGATATCAACCGTCTGCAGGAGACCCTCTCAGAGCGGCTCGGCACACGTGTGGAAATTCAACACTCAAGCAAAGGTTCAGGCAAAGTGACGCTTAAGTACAACAGCCTGGATGAACTTGATGGAATTCTTTCACATATCAAGTAAATTCCCGGAAATCTCAAGTTGATCAGGGGTCATTTAGTCCCTATAATGCGCACCTCGAAAGGGAACGGAAGCCGAAAACAAGAGAGCTTTTGACGACAACCGATAAGATGTCAAGCATAAAAGCTCCTCCCATATATAAAGTTACTGCCTACCAGTTGCTGTTGACTGTGTTGCTTTGTGCGATGCTGCTCATACTGTCAGGCTGGATCAGTGCGTACTCTTTACTGATCGGTGGTTTGATTTCCGCATTACCCGGCGCGTTGTTTGCGAGCCGTGTATTCAAATACCGGGGCGCAAGGGCAGCGCACAAAATCGTCAGGGAGTTATACATCGGCGAGTTTGTGAAGCTGGTGTTTATGGGTGCGGGTTTCGCACTGAGTTTTTACTACGTAAAACCATTGAATGTTGTAGCTTTGTTTTCAGGATTTATTCTGGTTCATGTGACAGGGCTGGTTTTCCTTGCCCGCGTGATTGGTACCGGAAACAACAGACAGTAAATTTGGCAAACTTAAACAGAACGAATTGACTCATGGCCGACGCAAATTCTCCTATTTATGAAACCGCCACCGATTACGTCAGACACCACCTCGGGTTTCTGAAGTTCGGTCAAAAATCTGACGGATCATGGGGCATCGCTCATTCCCAGGAAGAAGCTCTCGAAATGGGTTTCTGGGGTATCCATCTGGATTCCATGCTCATGTCGCTTTTGCTCGGCGTGATTTTTATGGGCCTCTTCTATTATGTAAGCCGTAAAGCTACCAGCGGTGTACCAGGCCCACTGCAGAATTTCTGCGAAGCCATCATTGAGATGGTTCAGCTCAACGTCAAACAAAGTTTCTTTGCGAAAAATGATCTCATCGCTCCTCTGGCGCTGACCATTTTCTGCTGGATTTTTATGATGAACCTGATGGACCTGGTCCCTGTTGACTGGATCCCACTGTTTGCACAAACAGTTGCAGATGATTCACATCTTTATTTCAAAGCAGTACCCACAACTGACCTCAATATCACAGCGGGTTTTGCTCTCAGTGTGTTCTTCCTGATCATTTTCTACAGCGTAAAAGTTAAAGGCCTCGGTGGTTTCCTGGGCGAGTTTGCCTTCCACCCGTTTGGCAAATGGGCTCTGCCCTTCAACCTGATCCTGGAATTGCCAGGCTTCCTGGCCAAGCCGGTGTCGCTGGCACTGCGTCTCTACGGCAACATGTTTGCCGGTGAGGTGATCTTCCTGGTAATTGCGCTGATCGGTTACTTCCAGTTGCCACTGCATTTTGCGTGGGCGGTGTTCCACATCCTGATCATTACGCTGCAAGCGTACCTGTTCATGATGCTGACCATCGTTTACCTGAATCAGGCGCACACAGTGCCGCATGAAGCTCATTAATTAATTGTTAAACCCTTAATTGTTCGACCCTTTGTAAAACTTGGAGATAAACATGGAAACTATTCAGGCTTTTTCTTTGATCGCTGCTGCCATCATTTTCGGTATCTGTGGTGCCGGTACTGCGGTTGCATTCGGTAATCTGGGTGGCAAACTGATCGAGAGCTCAGCCCGTCAGCCGGAACTGGCTCCAAAACTGCAAACCCAGTTCTTCCTGGTGGCTGCGTTCGTGGACGTTATCTCCATCATCGGTGTAGGTATGTCCTTCCTGTTTATTTTCGCGAACCCTTTCGTCGGTTAAATCGAGGCGCCTGATCCTGTTATCAGGCCAAGCGAAAAACCCAACGTAGAGGTGTCATTATGGATTTAAACGCAACCATAATCGGTCAGTCGATCGCATTCTTCATCT
>Ga0265293_10001400_pt1 | contig 52675 bp, 47 predicted proteins | sample Munlanlewell138R_FD_192505 | JGI IMG/M metagenome (GOLD analysis project Ga0265293, IMG submission 192505) | Leachate microbial communities from a municipal landfill in Southern Ontario, Canada - Leachate well 138R | ecosystem: Engineered > Solid waste > Landfill > Unclassified | place: Canada... | reverse complement strand
TGGGTATCAGCATCAGTCTGGACACCAACCGTAATTGTGCCCTTACCAAACAGATCTTCGTGAGTCACGGGATCAGGCGTGATTTCTTCAACCGTAAAGAGCACCTTAAAGCCAGGCACATTCGTACCAGTGGTCACAGGTTCGCCCGTTTGCGAATCATAGACGATCGAGCCGTCCTCGGGATTGCGTTCATATTGAGGGATGGTGGTCTCTAGGACATCAGCATAAAGACGAGCCGTCGCGGGGCCAGGAGCATCATCGGGCTTTAGCCGCTGATACATCTGCGAGGCGTTGCCTTGACGCTGCATTGCGTTAGAGACTACCAGGTGATGCTGCGCGTACTTAGAGCGCTCATCAAAGGTTTCGCTACCGAAGATCGCTTCACGGTTAGCGCCACCGGCTAACACGCCTTCAGTCGGTCCACGCTCAGCAAAGATAAAAGTCAACGGGCAGTGCGTGGGACGCTCTTCAACCTGAAGTACCGCAGGTCGCCGAGAACTATCCTTACCCCCTTGCAGTAGAGCGAGCGGAGTAGCATTGAAAATTTCAGTACTCATGGGTTATTCCTACAAAAATTCGCTTGTGGGTTTGTCTGTTCTAGATTGAATTGAGAAAACCCAGATGTGTTTTTTTCTAAAATTAAAGACAAATCCCTTTCACTGTTTTAATATACATTGGATTAAAATAGATAAAAGGAATCCGTAAATTTTTAAAAATGGCCACTTTTAAAAATGCAAGGTTCTTAAGCCTTGCATATGATTGTGAAAACACGCCTAAAAGCTTAGTATCTTTTGAACTTATTATTCTTAGATGGGTAGTAAAAAGCCTGTCTGTATTTAAAAACAAGGAAGCTGACACCATGACCGTATTAAAGACGGCTTACGATACTTTATCGGGCAAAATTAAAGATGCCGTAAAAACCGAACAGGCCATCGAGCGCGCCGTGGTCGGAGGCGCACTTTCTTCAGTGAATAAAATCATTGAAATCGACCGAGTTAAGAACAAAGAAATTGAAGAAATCCCGGCTCTCTTATTTCCTAAGGTCATGCTCCTCGATGAAGAAGAGCGTGTGGTCGTTGACATGCGCTACTATTTAGGCGTAAGTACTGGCTTACAAGACCGTAAGGTGCTAAATAAGAACGAATATGAGTTTGCTAAATATTGGGCAAGTTTTCAGTACAGGTGGATTAGTGAAAATCCAACCAATTTAAGGGTCATCAGCCCTGTGGCGCTAGCGACCTACGCCAATTGGCTCTCAGACAGTATTATCAAGCGCCTGACGCTAGATCCTCGGGAATCCATTCCAGTGCGTGTGGTGTGTGCGTATTACTACGTGCATCAATTCCAAGACGAAGACCTCGATGCGCAAACTAAAAACAATATGTTCCGAATGATTTCGAGAGCGCTTAACTTGCCGGTGGATTTAGTCATTGAGCTCTTAGACAATAGCCATGCGATCCATTCGCTCGATGATTTCTGCGAAGCGTTGCAAACCATTGTGGGTTCGGTGCGTCTTCAGAAATTAACTCCGGGTTTCCTCTTGGCTCTGGTACAAGGTAGCTGGTTTGGTGTTAATGCGCGCGAGATTGTGGCTGCTGCCTTAGAGCATCCGCCAACATGGCTAGCTCTCATGTGTGTGGCACTCAATAATCGAATCTATAAATCGACTGCGATTATGAAAGCTATTGAGCGCAGCACCCCTCGAAATAATCTTGCTGATGTGGGTCTGTCTTTTAAACGCAGCTCAGGTGTCGAGAAGTATTTTGAATAATTTTTTATTTTGAAACGGATACATACATGCGAGCGTATGATTACTTAGTTGACTACGTATTGAAAAACGTATGGTGTTCTCCGCGCTTAGACTATCAGTTTAAGATCGAACCTAAACGCATTACGCGCACTTATGGTGAAATCAACACCATCAACACAAACTGGCGTACCATTAAACTTCCTACGCAAGGCGCGCGCTACCATGTCTATCAGTACGGTCAGATTTTTCCATTGCTCTTAGGACTTAAAAATAGTAAAGAGAGCTGGAAACAAATCTCTGAAGCTTGTACTGAAGCTAAGATGTTGGTGGATATCTATTTTAAAAACGGATTAATGCTGCCTCGCACCAAAGCGTGGTATATGGTCACCAAGGATAATAACTTGATTATGGCCTTAGAGGAGACAAGTTTTGCTGAAAACCTCTATGCAACTGAATCCGTCTATTTTAGATTCTACACCAATGCGTATTTTAGAAGTCCGAGAAGCTATACTGATCCACAAGCTGTAGTGGTGCGTGGCAAACGAGTCGAAGTCGCAGGCGATATCATCAATTATCAAACGGAAATTTTAGCCCAAAGGGCTAAGCCTGGGGCTGTCTTTTGTTTTATCAACGGTGTATTTAAAGACGACATCAATCCTTTAAATACTGTCATCGGGGATGAAATTGAATACGTGTACGACAGCTCCGTGAAGACCACTGTTTCTTTTAGAGTGGGTGATTTAAAAGAGTTTGAAAGCAGTTTAGATTCTCGTCGTAAATATCTGCTCAATTATAGCCGAGCGTTAAATGACGATAAGGTCATTGATTATCGAGACGATATCGATGTCTACCTTCGGTATCGTAATCCGGACTTTCCAAATCAATACGTAGGCACCTATTACTCTCAGAACACGAGCGATTGGTTACGCAACGTTACGCATCGAGACTACAGCATCCCGGTGCAGCGGATCGCAAGCTTTAGTAATGAGCATCCTGAGTGGAGCGCACCGCTAGACGTAGAAATTGTACTCTTTATTCGTCATGGTGGATTTGCAAGGCCGTTGATTTACGAAAATAATCGCATCCATGAGCTCTATCGGCTCAGTGATGAAAAAGTAAGCCAGGCCTTGGTTGGGATTGATTCCACGGTCGAGAACTGGCAAGCCGCTGAGCTTGAGGCTAGTTTGTATGCACTTACCATGGGTTCGACCACTGAAATCTCACGTCTACAGTCTGAGACGCTCTTAGGCTATAATGCAGTCAGCAAAGCCTTAGCGGATACACCGAACCGGATTTACGCTAAAGAAGGTCCGATGGTAGCTGACGTGCCGTATGGTCTTCAAAACGAGAGTACGGGCTACGAGTATGATAGTGCAGGTAAACTCATTGACTTTAATTATCACGTCAATACGAGCTTGTGGCCCCAACGAAATGCTGATGCAGTAATGGTGGAATTGGTTGCCAATTACTCTTATCTCTCGCTTGATGAGTATTACGGCGTGCAGTCCGTGAACTTAGATCCTAAGTATCAATATCGCTGCTATACGTGTCCTATCATCGCTGGCATCCCAAATAACCAATGGGTGGATGTCACAGACAGCAGTCAGTATGTCGTGGTCGATGGTGTGCTCACCTGGATTACTGATCCAAGTGTGACCTATACACTGGTACGCACCAATAAACGAAACCTAAGCTATAAACAAACCATCACCCCAAGTTCAGGCAATACGCGCTTTGCATTGCGTCAACAGTCTTTTAGAAATAACATGACTATTACGCACAACATGCAAATCCCCATGGGTGAGTTAGATCTGTGGGCAAATGGCCATTCGCTTATTGAAGGTGTTGATTACATCTTACACTTTCCAGAAGTGATTTTGATTGGGCAGCGCTGGCTAGCTGAGCCTCAAAATGGACCACAGGAAATTACGGTACGCTTTACCAATTTCTGTGACAGTGATCTAAAGCACAATACCCAGGCCGATAAAGGTTATATCTATCACGATACGCTAAGCCATAATCATCGCTACGATATTCGTGACGATAAGGTGGTGCGTATCGTGATTAACGGAAGCACCTACGATCGCTCCAGCTTAAAGTTTGACGAAAATGGAGGCGCAGTCATTGTTCCTTCTGATCTTAACGGAAAGCCTTATTGCGTGCGTGACGTGGTGGTGCCAACGCGTCAATTAACCGATCAAGATCCGTATGTCATGAAAGCGCAAAGCGAGCTGATTGATAAGAAGGTGAGCGATTATTTAAGCTTGCATTTTCCTTTCCCGGAAGATACTACGCCAAATGTCGCACCGGACCGGTACCCTGTGGTCTCACCCTTTTTAAATGCGATTATGCATGATCTAAAAAGTGGTATTATAGATGATCCTCGGATTAAGCAGTTTTACACTGACATGGATGTCCGAGAGATTGTAGAGCCCTATCTATTTTACCTCCAATACGATCCGACTCAGCCAGACTACCGGCTCGATCCTGTATTTACTGTTTGTGTGCCTCACGTCTATAACTACGTGGTAGAACTCTCGCTTTACCATTACCGGTTCTTAGAACGGGTAAACAAACTGTATTGCTCAAATCTAGTCCAGCTTTCAAACTTCTTTAAGCTTGAAGCCTTTTAAAGAGAACACTTAAAAAATGAGTGAAAATCCTTACATTAATGCACAAGGCACTGATGGGCGTTCTCTCATCTACGATCCTTATAACACCTTTAAGATCTGGAATTATCCAGAAATCTATTTTGGGGCAGGATCGCCTGAGACAGCTATTTACATTCCGAAAGTCGATGACCTGATTCTCAATCTGGAAGAAGGTAAGTTCTATCGCGTGCTTCAGATTGATCCAGTGACCTTTATTCCGAAGGTCGCTGTCTTTTACATGGCTATTCCGTCTGAACAAGACGACGTGGCTAAGCTTTTAGGCGTGGGCGTGGGTACGCAGTCCGATATCTTCCGTGTGAGTATCGATAAGACTGTGATGCCGTATTCGGCTTCTGTGGATCGACGCTGTTGGGTTGGAGGCTCAGATGCCTCCTACGCGATTTTGTATCGAGGAACGCCTACGGCAGGGGTTCCAATGGAGGTCATCTCCATTATGTACGATACCAACAGCAACCAGATCCTTGGAAATCAAATTCCACTAGAAGCAGTGACTGCACCTGGTTTTGCGAACTGCTGGATTGTCAAGCCTTTCTATACCAAGGTTGATCTACAAGACAACGAGCTAGTGACCATTATTTACTATAATGCAGAAAATACCGCCATCCAACGTGGTTTACTGCTCGTAGAAAATACGGCCTGGATTCGAGACCAAACTGATCCGTTAAAGTATATTGTCGATATCTTTGCAGAGTCGCCTTTTATCCATGATACTGATCCCAATTTGGTTCGTTATCCCTTAAACCTTCCTAAGAACGGACTAAACCTCTTTGGTGTGGTCCTCTACAGTAACGGTGAGACTAAGCGCCTACCAGTCGACGGTAGTAAGTTTGCGATGCTTGGGCTCGACGGCTTTGTGGCGACCTATCCGAATCAAACAGACCAATGGGTACTGCGCTATCGGGTCGGTCAAAACGAAGCTATCAACGGTGCTGTGGTCAGTGATGGTTACTTTACTACAAAACCGTATGATGTGAAGGTCACTCAAGTCCAAGGCATGTATTCGGTTAAGATCTTTGGATTCCCTGTGTGGCGCAATCCAATCGATGGTTACACCCTTCAGTGGTTTATGTATACCTTAGATCGAGACCAATGGATCGATGTGACGCCTTACGTGCAAATCGGTAGCAACAGTCCTGCGTTTGATCCGACGCTCTACGGCGTGGTGCAACAAATCCAGTGGGTCATTGAGTTAAGCAACGTTGATCCAAGCTACGGCAATTGGGTGCATACCCAAGTCATCAATTTCTCCTTGCTGCGTCAAGGCACTGAGACCAACGGGCCGCGTTGGGAAATTCGTGACCAAGGTTATGCTGAAGTCTATGGCCGAGAAACTGAATGTACGATGGAGTTTGTCAATTCTAATCTACGTATTCTAAACTTTGGCTCTGGTCTTCAAACCAAATCCGAATGGTTACAAAAGGCTTACTATCAACTTAATCCCTTAATTGATACGTTTGTGGGTACTACGGCTCCTGAGCCTAATTTCGTGAAGATTCGTACCCGTGCTGGGTCTGAAATTGAAATTAGTGTGGATGATTGGAATAGTGATATTCCAGTGAGCTTCCAAGTCGATGCCAATGACACCATCTTTATGCATTTCATCCGTCGCACGGTGGATAACGATCTACAGCTAGCTGTGGGTGGTTGGTCTGTGCGTCAAACGAACTAAGTTCGTCATAAAAGCTCCCTATTACAGGGAGCTTTTATGTTCTTTTCTCTATCATAATTTGAATTTCAATGCAACGCTGTAGTACCATTGAAAAATAAAAGACTATGGCGATGAAAAAGAGATAGGAGAATTAAAAATTATATTATTTCAAAATCAGTGGAAGTTATATCCCTCCGCAATCCTAGATACTAAAACACGCAATAAGAGTTTTTTACAACTTGCCACGTTATGGCGTGACATGGGTGTCAAAAACCACGGCTTTCCTTTAGCGTTAGTCAATCCGAAGCTGCAAGGTGTGGACCCGTTCAGTAAAGAATTGACTGCTGAACAAGCCGGGATGATTTCTTTTGAATGTCGAATTAACCCGTGGTATTATTTTAGAGAAATCGCAAGAGCGCCTGCGCGCTCTGGCTCTGAACCCGGTTTGTTCTTAGCTAATCGGGGCAATATGTGTTTGTTTTGGGTGTATTTTAATCACATCTTTATCACCCTCATCCAACCTCGACAAACGGGTAAGTCTTTAAGTCTAGACCAATTGGTAGCCTACTTACTAAATATTCGATGCCGAAAGAGTAACATCAATCTACTGACAAAAGACGACACACTGCGTCGCCAAAACGTCAAACGTTTAAAAGACATTATTGATGTTTTGCCACCTTACTTAAATCAAGTCGGTAAAGAAGGCTCTAAGAATTCTGAGAACATTACGTCTGCTTCGCTTGGCAACGCATTTCAGACGTTCTTGCCTCAGATGAGCATTGCGCGCGCTAATAACGTAGGTCGAGGCATGACGACAGAGACCATGCTCTTTGATGAAGGTCCTTTCCAACCTTTATTTAATATTGCTTTCCCTGCGGCCATGGCTTCAGCCGGTGCTGCGCACGATATCGCCAAAGCCAAGAACGAACCGTACGGAGTGATTTGTACGACTACTGCCGGTAAGATCGATGATGAGAGCGGGGCCTTTTTCTACAATGAATTGCTTCAAACAGCTGCGCATTGGGATGATCCGTTCTTTCTAGATTCGCTCGATCGAGATGATCTGGTCAAGCGTGTGGTCTCGATGTGTCGTAAGTCTCAAAACTACGAACAGGATGGCACCAAAGAGCATCTTGTGGTGATCCCGCGTATTAATGCGACCTTCTCGCATCGCCAGCTTGGCTACACCGACGATTGGCTACGTGAGAAGATTGCTGCGGCCGTAGGCCCTCGAGACGGCGCAGAGCGCGATTATCTGAATCGCTGGACTAATGGGCAAGCTAATAGCCCATTTAGTGCTGAGACCACAAACCGCATCATCAAAAGTGAGCGTAAGGTGGTCTTTAAGGATTTTGATGATAAACGCAACTTCTTACTGAATTGGTATATTCCTGAAAACCAAATCGAACACGTCATGGCACATCGTGATGTGGTGCTGGGTATGGATAGCTCAGATGCGGTAGGCAACGACAGCATGGGGGTGACCTTATCGGATACTCGCTCGCTTGGCACCATTGCTTCGGCCACGTTAAACAACATGACGATCTTTGGGTTTTCAGAATGGATTGCTGATTTACTCTTACGGTTTCCTAGATTGGTGTGGATTCCAGAGCGCAAGAGTAGCGGGATGTCGATTATTGATCACGTCTCGGAGATTTTGATGAGTCATAATCAAGATCCCTTTAGACGCATCTTTAACCGAATCGTCCAAGAAAAAGAGAATTTCCCTGAAGCCTACGATGAGATTAAGCGCCCGCTCTATAACCGAAAAAGCGATTTTTATAATCGTCATAAAGGGCTGCTTGGATTTAATACCGCAGGCCAAGGCGAATATGCACGCTCCAGGCTCTACGGCAGTGTGCTCTCTTCAATGACACAGCGTTTTGCTGAAAACATCTTTGATAAGACACTCATCCAGCAACTCATGGGGTTATCGGTGAAAGATGGTCGTATTGATCACGGTGTCAATGGCCACGATGACTTAGTCATCTCTTGGTTGCTAGTGGGCTGGCTCATGCTCTTTGGTAAAAACTTGCATCATTACGGTATTAATGCGGCAGCAATTCTCACTGAAGAGCCTGAAGTATTAAAAGAAAAGAATATCCCGCAGATTGTCAAGAATAATCAACGAGCGCAAGCACTGCTACAAGAGCGCATCACTGAGCTCTTAGAGCGTCTGTCTAAAGAGCGCGAAGAGTTTATTGTCGCGCAACTAGAGCGAGAGCTTAAGTTCTTAGACTCTAAGTTAGTCAAAGACGTCAGTGCAGTCAATAGCATGCAGTCTTTAATTGACAAGGCTAAAGAACAGCGTCTAAAGAATCGCAGGGATGTTAACTCACGCCTTGATCAACGTGATCCTCGAGATCGATTAAGCGCGTATAAAGAAATGTACATGATGAGTGCACATCGATAGTTTGTAAAAAGCAACAATTCAGGTGTACGGCATAAATGGGAGAGTTTACGGACTCTCCCTTTTATGCCTTAGTATAAACTAAGAGAGGGACTCCATCTCTGAAATCCCTTCTTCTAAGAACGCGATCATGACACGATCAAAATCGCTTCTACCATTGCGTGAACTAACGTTATCGGAATAAATAGTGAAAATATCTCGACAATGCTCTCTGAGACTCATCGGGACATCATCAGAGCAACGAATAATTAAACGGAATTGAAAATATTTCTTGCGAGACTCTACTAGAATCTTATCACAATAAAAATCAATGAACCACCCTGATGCTGCATTAATGCGTGCGCATCCTACAAAAGTTCTCCGAGGTTTAATTAGTCGTTTGGTGATGCTTACGAAAGTTTTCTTTAGAGCATTGCCTGCACCAGCCACTAACGCTTTAATTCCTTTAAGCGCCCAGTACTGGTTAGTCGTGATAGAAACTACCATTTCTTTCGCCTCATTTGAATTAGAGGACTAAATAGACAATACACTGTGACTACAAATCCTAACGGAACTTCTCCTAGCGCTACACAAGATAAAAACTAGTTTTTAATGAAATGGGCTTTTGTCATGGCGCGCGCCACGATATAGAGCAAAATGCCGGTGCGTACACTGGAGAGATTGCCTTTGTGACGCGTATTAGTCGCAATACCTACAATTTCTTCAGTGTCTTTACGGATTTTAAGCAGTAAAGGCTCCGTTGTACGAGAAGCACTATAAGCGCCTTTTAGACTGGAGAGCGATTTGACAATATCTTTAGTATTCTGAAGTTCATTGCGCCTATCGTAGAGATAATTAAACGCATGTACGATAATATCGGTGATTAATTGCTCGATGCGTTTTTCAAAGCGGCCGGATTTACTATTCTCACTTAACCAGTTTAATGTCGTGATAAATTGCTTATCAGGCATGGTGCTGACAGCCTTGATAATAATCGAAGTCAGCACTGGTTTAATGAAACTTTGCTTATCAGCTAAAATATCCAGAATATAACGATAGTACTGGGTATAGCCACCTTGCTTGTCTTTTAAGAAAATTTCGCCTTCATTTTCAATCAGCGATGAAGAAGAAACGATTTTCGTGCCTGAGGTGTGAATCTTGATATGCACATCGAAAATGTTTTTCATCATCGAACGAATGCGCCCTTGGGTGTCGTTGAGCATCTCACGCACTTTGATGTCGTCATCCATTTTGAGTATCGTATTGTAATGGATGCTATTTTTATTGATGATGTCTTGGCTACGCGCCTCAAGCGTTTTACTCCAATTGCCGTGCTGCTTTAACGCAAACTTACGAGATAAAGCGGCGTAAGTCGCGCGAGCCGTCTCTTGGTCTGCAGGCCATTTAAAGTGTCGATATAGCCGTGAAGTTAAATACCGATAGTTCATCACCATCGCCACTTCAAAAGCGCCTTGGATGCGCTTAGCAGGATCTAGCTTGGTCGAATTTAAAAACCCGTGCATCAGCCATACGAAACTATTATTGAGCGTGTCGCTAGAGACTTTAAAGGCTGGAATAATGGTGGGCAGCTTACTGAGCTGCTCAGTGATAAAGAATTCACTCTCGCCTAAAATCTGATCACACCAAAAATCAGTATCGTGTGGCGTAAAACGTACGATTTGTACACCCGTCAGATTACCACCGAAGAACCGAATATGGTCTTCATTGCGAGTGAGAAACCCAATTCTAAAAGCATTAATCTTTTTCAATAACCATTGATCGAAAACGACATCCTTACAGGTTTCGTCAAATACTTCTTTAATGTTCTTTGCCATGCGAGTCATCCATGGGGAAAATAGGTTTAGTCATAGGGTTTAGTCTTTTTTAATACTAGACATTAATAAACTGAATAAAGCATGACTTTAAAAGGAATCATTGTGAGCTATAAAGACATCCAGCATCAGGTGCTAATTAGCCATTATGCTAATCTCGTCATGGAACAAAGAGCACTACGTAGTCTAGTGCACCCGACGATTGAAACTATACATAAAGAGAAATATTTACAGAATGTGGCAGAATGTTCTGTCTTAAGTCAGTGGCTATTTGATCAAGACATTCGGGACTATCAGTTAGAGACCAGGCAAGCATTACTCGATCATCTCAGCTCAAAGAACATTGTGAATGGATATCAGTTTACTGTCTTGGAATATGAGCGATCCAACCTAATCACGGTTAAACTAACAAAGCAAGTGATTGAAGAGACCTCTACATTAAAGCATCTACAAATTCATTTTTTGGTTAGCCTGATACCGCAACACATCAAAATCGTTTTATGTACGGGTGATGAAAACAGTATTCGAGATATTGTTCATACTCAGAATATCCGACTGGACGATAAACCGGACTTTGCACAAATTATTGTTACTTTGTTCACCGATTATATCAAAGAAATTTGAAAGCAGGTAAAAGGCATAAGAGAGGGACCATAAGGTCCCTCAATTATGCCGTCCTCTATTATTCAGAAAAGCTATTAGACTTTAAAAACCACCCCAATTAGTATATCCTGCATCAGAGTCAAAGGAGTATTTAGCCATAATTTTCAAATAGTCAATAACTCTTTTAAAGAAACTGGTATTTGTGCTTTCGTTTACTTTTGGATGAGTATAAAACCTGGCTTTGTTATTTACATTACTGGCTTTGGCTTTTTCTTTAATAATAGGCGCTAACTGCTCAAGCTCTTCTTCTGTTTTATCGTCAGTTAGATAACTAGCAATATCTTTGTATAAATTAATTGCTTTATCTCTCACCTTCTGAAATAAAGATTGTTCTTCAGGGTTTAATTCCGAAAGCGGTATAGAAATACTTTTATTGGAACTGATACTCGGAATTGTAAAAACGGGCTCATTTTGAGTAGATTCACTAGCCCCTGTGACGTGAAAACTACCAACTCCAGGCCAATCTAATTCTTTATCACGGATGAGTTCGGCAGGACTCTTGGGTCGCTTAGCTAAGATCTCTGTAGAGATTCTTTCATACTCTTCGGGCTCGGCGCGCGCGAGCGCGTGTGCGGCCTTTAAAGACCATTCGTTATAAATTCTTGATTGCTCTTTTACAAGCTTAGACAAAGCTTCGATTTCATCTAACGATCTGTTAGCTTCTTTTAAGAAAGTCTTAGGGTCTTCTCGAACTACTTTACTAGTCTCACGAGTCTTATTATTAGGTTGGTAGCTATCGAGTGCTTCAGTACTTAGATCCACCATAGGAGTATTAGAAGACACATTGAAATCTTCCTCAGAAGTCTTTTTTCCTAAGATCTCGTCAAAAAAGACATCAATTGAATCGTAGATAGTAATACCAAAGTTGTTAGCGAATTTAATTAGAATATCCGCCGCAGGACAGTACTCTTCGGTATCAGAAATACAACCTAAAACCAGCTCATCTGCTGCCGATAGATTGTCCAATAAATCTTTAAAGGTAATGAGGTCAGTCGTGTTAACTAAAGAGCGAAAGATAGCGTAAAAGACAATTTGACCTTTTTCTTCTTTATCAACATAAATGCGTTTACCATTGATGCTCACACCAAAAGGATCAACGCTTTCGCTACTTTGTTCGCCTATGTCGGAGCCGTTATTGTACTTATAGAGCTCATTTAAGGATTTCGTGATGATTTCAGCCAGAGGGCCTTTCATGACGATATTTTTAGAACCTGTATCGGTATTGGTGACTACTGAGGCTTTGGTGCGATCGGTAGCAGCAGTCGTGGTATTAATTTGTTGATTCATGCCGCTCTCCCTAACGCTTGGTTAATTAATTGTTCAAATGAAGTATACAGCTTGACTTCAAGTTTAGCACACAAATTAATTAGAATGGGCAATAGCGTCTGGGCATGTTCATTCATTGATTGACTATCTAAAATGAGAAGTTGTACTTCAGTGCCACGCTTTAGATCGACAAACAGACCTAAGAATTCAGCAATATAGTCCGTCGAGATGTTTGAAGTGTCAACACCGTAGACTGCAATTGTATTAATGTTTTTAGCATGCACGACAAGCTCTTTGCCATTTTCGCCTTTTACAAGCGAGACAGATTGATTCTCATCGATTGCTTCAGTGCTGGCTTGACTTGCATATTGGGCAAGCAAGTTATAAAGCATTTCTGAGAGTGGCCCTTTAAACACTAGTTTTTGTTTATCTTGATTGTAATTCATACTTTCTATCCCGTACGAGAAATCTATTTAAACGCCTTTAAAGGCCCGTAGGTTCAATTTTATGATTTTTTAATACCTAGTCACCAGTAGGCAAAAAATAATAGATTCTAGTGATCTTTTGAACCTTAGCGATAACCACCTAAAGCGAGTCTGTAATGACGACGTGAAGATTCCATATCGCTCATCATAAGCACGCCCATAAGCTTTTCATGTAAGAACTCTTCGTATTGCTGGTCTGCGTCTGAATAGCTTTCGATGATATTTCGAATCGCTCCGAGCTCAGCGCCACCGCTGATAACGCCTTGGTCGAGCTCCACAACCAACGCATTATAAATATACGCCTTAGTGGCTAAGAAAACCGCTTCAGCAAAATAGTTATACGCTCGTACCGGTAAATTATTAAGATTCTCGTCGTTAGCGATACGGCAACGTAAAAAAGTATTGGTCGGTAAAATGTGTGTATAGCGTACCATGACCACGTTTTCAGCGACTAGCTCCACGTAAGCCGAACTAATGGGTGGTATATTAGCGTTAGAATCTAATAGCGCTTTACCTGCCTGGAGCAACTCCCCACGAGCACACATACTGGTGACCCCAAAGCTATTCAATGCATTAGGATCTAGGAAATTCACACTGAGCACAGACACAATAGAGCGTCCGTCAGTGAGGTGTTTAGGAATTCTAAAGACAGTGGTAAACTGTTCGATAATTTCTCGAGGAACTTCCATCAAAGGCACAAAGATTTCTTTACCACCGATGATATCCATATCCGGTAATACTCGATCATGGATGACTTTGGTGAGGATCTGGTGTTCGATAGAAATGGGTTCTTGCCAATAGCGCCCTAATGGCTTTAAGAATGCTTCGCTTAAGACAACACGATTAATGCGCAGTGTCGTCTTTTTAATGGCGTGGGAAATAGCCGACATATTCGCTTTTCCTAATCTGGATGTAAATTTCTAATTTAGTTCGAAGACATATTACCAATGGTGATGTACTTATTCGATTTTAAATACCAGTGGTAGGTAAATAGATCAAAGGATTAATTCGTTATGTCAAACCCGTATCTAAATAAGAAGATTATCCCATTACGGAAAGAGCCTTTGCCATTACCGTTTAGTCCGGGTCGATATGAATCGTATCTTTGGTTAGATCTGCATGAGCTTATTAAAGAATACGATCAACGCATCGCAGACTTTGAAGCTGATCCCATGCATAAGCAACATAAAAATGCGTTAATGTGTGTGCCCATGCAAGCTGGCAGTGTCTTTGGAATTAATGCTGCCATGCTATTAGAGAAAGTTGTGGACGAGGTGTTCCATTATGGCAATAATTACGATCTTTCTGTAGTCGAATATTATCTAAACGGTATTTTCGATACTGACATTGATGATCCTGACTATGAGTACTGGAATGAAGTCACCGCGCAATTCTTTAGCATCACAACGAACATGTCTAAAGATATTGTGGGTAAATTCTTCACGTTATTAGGAGAAAATAGCTTTAGAAAAGCATGTAATGATGATTTACGGTGGCAATTTTTAGGTATCTACAATAACCAAGCCTTATTGGGTTTTGGTCTATTGGATTATTCTCAAGTTTCTTAGTGTGAGAAAGGAAGTCAAATGCAAGAAGTAGTCAATCAAAAACGCGGCGTGATGACAGTCATCGGTTGCGGTGGCACTGGCATCAATATTGCCACTTTGCTAGAAAAGTATAGCGAGCGCGCTAGTGAGAACTTCGCTCAGATGCAAATCTTTAAAGTCGACACCTCGCTTGCTAATATGCATGGCCAGTCGCGTGATAATTTCTATCACATCAAAAATGCCGACGGCTCTGCACGCTCGAGCGAACAAGAGCTAGACGGCTCGGGTCAAAAACGCGATGAAAATGCAGCCCACATTAAAGCCGCAGTGCCGGAGATTTTGCTCAAATGTAAACCCGGCGATATCACGGTCGTGCTTTCTTCTGGTGGTGGTGGCTCTGGCAGTGTCGTCTCGCCTATTCTAACTGCAGAACTGAAGCGACGCGGCAAGAACGTGATCTCTATCGTAGTGGGTTCTCGCGATACGATGAAAGATATCGACAACACGATCAAGACCATGAAGAGTTTCGCACAGATCTCTAAAAATAGCGAATCGCCGACTATCGTGGGTTACGAAGAAAACGGGTCTGTGACAAACGGACAGGTTATGTCGCAGCGTGACGTTGACCAACGTGTCATTCAGTTGATCAGTGCACTCTCGGTGCTCTTTAGCCGTCAAAATAGCTCGCTAGACTCTAAAGATTTGGAGCACTGGCTAAACTTCCAGAAGGTCACGGAGTTTAGCGCTCGTATGGTCGGTATCCACGTTCTGGATCGTGAATCTTCGAAAAACTTTAAAGATCAGATCATTTCTGTGGCCACGCTCTTTACGGAGAATTCCGGTACGGCGCTCTCGGATGTGATTCCGGCTTATCAATGTCGTGCTCAGCTGACCTCAGATCTAAACGAGCTCTTTGAAAACTCGAACAATCGCCTGCCGCTGCACTATGTGCTTTCGGATTCAGTGATTACCAAGCAAATTGCCGATCTGATGCAAAAGTTTGAAGATCTGCGCGAAAACGCTCGGGCAAGCTCCTCGATGTTGTCTATCCTAGACAGTAACGATGTGGCCGATGAAGATGGAATCATCTTTTAATTAGCCATATATCACTGATTGAACACAGACTGAAGCTCTAATGCCGATAGACTTAACCGTTTTTAGGTGTTAGAGCTTCAGCGCTATTTACTCTTTTATATTTGGTTCGCATGCATAAAAAACTCACTAAGCCAAACATCGGTCAATACATGATGTTTCTGGCTGATAAGCAACCAAGTGCTGCTTTAGTTCTGAATACTTACGATATTCACGCAATCTTTGAAGACTTAGATTCCTTGGGTCTTTTAAAAGGAAAGGACTATACGACTGAGAAAATCGAACCCGATACGCGTAAAGTCATTAACCTCACTCGTCTTGGCACTTTTATTGTAAAGCCTCCGCATGGCGAGTACCAAGTCTATCCGATTAGCGTCCATCTTGATTTTGACTCAATCATTGCCTGGTTAGATCCGTTTCCGATTACAACCGAATGCTGGGTGTTGTATGACATTGAGCCTGCGCGTGTGATGTACGAACACAACCAGTCGGTCCTTAATAATCAACCACGTTGGATTGACAGTAAGATCGCTGATCTCATTCCGGTATGTAATAGCCATGATATTGTCAAAGGCACAGTTAAGCTGATCAAACGCGAAGTTCGCGACATTGCGGCTGCCTTTATTGATGATATTTATTGGCAAATCTTAGAAGACCACACCAATATCTTCACTACTGTCAAAAAGACTGATAGTGTTGAAAAGATCTTGGGTGACTATATCAACATCCCCACACCAAACGAACCCTCTTACCGTTTGTGTAAAGAGCTTCTGGGTTTTATTTACCAGCATGAGGAGATGATTATTCGTGATGTGATTGACGGAGAGAAGAACATGATCTACCTCAATCAGAGTATTGGAAATTTCCAACAAGTCATCACGAAATACAACATCGATTACCGCATCGCTGCCTATGAAGTGTATTTCCAAGAATTCGATGAAGCGAGCGGCGCTGAAGATGATGATCGTCTATTGAAAACCGTAAAAGAAACATCGTCAAACTCTAGCGCCAAACCCTAACATCGCTTAGGAATGAATCCATGCAATTCACATCCTGCAAAGATCCTGAGCTCTTACAGATTAATATCCGAGAGCTCTTGGATCATATCTACGGGGTGATGCTCACGCAAAACCCTAGTATCAGTGGTTGGTGGAAAATAATTGGATTTAATAATCGTACGGCGATCATCACTGAACTGATCCGAGCTGCCTTGGGTAGTGAAGATATCCATGTGGCACGCCCTATTGTTCCTTTGGGTGCAGATATTGTCTTTCATGAAGTAAAAGTCCTACTTCAAGAATCCGGCATGGATTATGCGTTGATCGAACCGCTTTGCTTTACAATCTTAGAGCTAATCTACGATTACTTAAAAACAAATTTTCCTAACATTATACTCACACAAGGTCTACTTGATTATCGGCTCGAGTATCTGAAGTGTGATTTACTGATCTTGCGAAAAATTTCCAGCTTAACCGGAGCTAACTATGGAGTCACCCGACAGTGAAGCGTTACTCTTTAGTACTAAGGAAATATTCGCCCATATCCCAGAGCTTCCTGTCCTTTATCGCTTTTTAGGGCAGGAAGATCTAAGTGTGGTGCGTCTTGCTCTAATGGGTCCTAAAGAGGCTTCAAATTTTAGAGAAGAAAAAAATAAAGCGGAATATCTTTCTTATTATGTATTGGACCGATGGGAAGAAACCAATACGGAAGACTTTAGCGTAGATAGTTCTTTTATGCATGGCCAGCTTGTGCAGCAAGCAAGTCGCCCTAATACGCATGAAAGTGTTTTTAATCGGCTCTACGAGATCTTGTACCCAGCACTTGGCATGCCACAAAGCGAAGTGCTTATCACCGATGTTCGCCGAGCTTACTTAAATCCCAAGCTCTTAGGAACTGAAGATTTTAAAGGAGCCGATTACTATGCCGTTTCCTTCGTTCCTAGACGCTAGAGATAGAACAATCTTTACGTCAGGAAAAGACCGGCTCTCACAAGAGTTTGTCAATGATGCTGGATTTCAAGTCAAAAAGATGTATCTTTTTGATTTCTATGATCCCATCCAATACATCTATGCGTTATTGCTCAGACATGCTCCAAATAAGATCCGTGCGTTCTTAGATCCGTTTTATTTAGTCGTGGGATTATCAGAACTTATTCTAAACGACGGTTTAAATAGCGGCCATCAAGAAATCAGTGATCTCGTCTACGCTGAGTTAATTAGTGAGAGATTAAGTCCTGAAGAGCTTGATGCCTATGCCAGTACGGTAGTCGATATCTGTAGTAAGAGTATGGATATTGTGTACGATAAGATTCGTTTTCTTGTATCGGAGGCGTATATTCAAAATCATACCGGATACCTAGACTACCACTGGCATTTTGCATTTCGTTTTTCGCCGTACGTTGCTCAATTCAATTTACTAAAACAGATATGAAACAAAATGCCGTGATTTTAGATACCAAACCTTTAATCGAACGCATCACTAAGCTCTACCCCGATAAGCCTATTCATGTTTTGGTAAAGATGCTCTCACGCATTGTGATCATTTTCTTAAGCACTCCGGTCGAAGCTATTGATCGAGAGCTAGGCTATGCTGGGTTTTACCCACACGGCTTTGATCCTAAGCTTAAGGAAGGCGCTATTGAATTATTTGAACTCATCGCAAAACGCATCAAAACGCTTTGGCCACAAGCTACTATCGAATACATTCGAACCAACGCATGCCTTGGTTATCAAAACATCCCCACTCAAAATCAATGGGTCCTTATCTTGGCGGATAAAGAAAACATCCCGCCAGATAGCAATTTTATAATACTCTAATATGAAACTTATTCCTGGACTCGTCGCACGTAAACTAGAGGCGTTGCCTGAGTACTTCTTTTTAGATTATCCGCATGATTTAAAAGAAGTCATGACGGAAATTTATTTCAACACGAAAACTCTCATTAATCTCGTGCGTATCGAAGGCAATAGCGATTTAGAGTTTGATCCCTATCGCTTAATTGATGTGTTGCGCAACGAAAACGAAATTCAAAGTCGCGCATTAGAATTTTATATCGAGGTCGCTGAACTCGTTGATCCGAGCTTTGCAGAATTACCAAATTTTAATAATCGTTTGGGCAATATTGTCATCAGTGAGCTCTTTAAGCTATACAGGCGTTTTTTGGATCTGGATCTTTATATTCAAGGCGAACTGCCTTATGAGTTCTTTCAAGAATGTGAGAACGGTTTCTTACTAAAACGCAAAGAAAGGCTGGAAAAAACCATTCCATAAATTCTTTGCATCATAGGCAAGCAAAGACATTATGGGTATGAATCTAGGGCGGGTGAGCCAACAAACATTAATTCTTGATCACAGTCAAGCCACATTAAGTCTCATTAATTTACTGCGTAGTAAATCAGTGACTCAAAACGATATCGAGCTTATTATATCAGGCCTTATCCAGGCCGCGATGGTGAGCTCTAAGCTCTTGCGAGATCAAGAGGCTAAGGAAGTACTCAGTAATCGCTTACTGTCGAGTCGGTATTTGCTAGAACTCAGAACAAGTCAAGAACAATTTGTTTTAGAGCAGGCGTTTTATGCAGTGGCCGACGAGCTACGCGCAAAATACGAAATTTTAGGCATCACCCATCTTCTTGAACCCACAGGCTCAAATTGCTCACTGACACTAGGTCTTTTGCATCCAAGCCGAATGATTATCTTTGCTTTACCTAATGAAAGGATTTCTGTATGACTTATAACTTCCAGCCTCGACAAAAGTATAGTTTCGAGACTTATGCGCCTCAGCTACTGGGCAACGAATTTAAAGCTGTGACGGTACGCACTGTCATGGATTATCAAGATGCAATCAAAGAAGAAGATGTCTTTGCCTTACATAAACAAGTCTTAGGCTATATCACTGATCCTACTGTTACAGTCCCTTCGGATTTTAAGAAGCTGACTTATCTAAAGCTTATTACCTCAGTAGGTAAGACGCGAATTATCGCAGCTGAATGGATTATTGAAGCTTCGATTCAATCGGTCAATTTGGTGGATATCGACGTGAAAGTTTTTCGCACTGACCCCAGTAAAGTGGCGATCATTCGTGAGGCCCTGGCTCAAAACGGCATTACGAATTTTGAGATCAACGCAACGGGCGTAAGTAATTCTTAAATATTATATCTACCATTATATGCCAGGCGTTTGAGAGCGAAGTTGAAAATTGGTTTTGGATGTTCCAATTGGCAACTTCATAACGGCTGGGTAAGAGGCGTAGGATTGTGTGCTGTGGTGTTTGCCTATTTCGGCTTTGAGTGGGTGCGAATAGGCATAAGTTGGGGAACTACCACAGCGCCTGCATAATGCCTCTTACTGTGGTGGTCGTGGGAGCTTACTCTTATTCGGAGTAGCTAGAGGTGCATGTACTAATAGATCCCTGAATTGATCAGAATTCAGTGCGGGTCTTAGTGATGCGGTCTATCTACTTACAGAGTAAGCTCCCACTCTTTGGCTTTATGCCGTAATAAATAAAACCGCCTTTTTAACCCTGTGAATATAATAACAAAAGGAATCGGATGCCATGAGTAAAAGTTCAAATTTATTTGTATTTGAACGCACAGAAAATTTTAATGGACTATTAGTATATTGTCGAGAAATCCTTAAATTCAGTAACCAGCTCACTGAAGAAGTGATTAATGTGGTCATCGATCGAGTCCTCAACGGTCCAGTCATGCATAAGAGTCTGACCTTAGACTTTTTAAAAGCATCTAGCTTATATGAGAGCGCACAAGTTGAAAGCCAGGTAGCGAAACTAAAATACGACCCACGATTTGAGAAACTTCTTTTAAAATACATGAACCTCTTTGCCCACGATCTCTTTGATCGAGCACTAGCGTTGGGCTTGCGTCAACAATACAGCAATTCTCACAAACGCGATCGATCTATCTTTATTTATAAGGGATTGATCCAACAAGACCAATTTACGATCATGGAGATTCAATAAAATGGCCAATCAAGTCCAGTTTCTGGGGTCAGATGAAAACTTTGTCTACGCCGCTTTTATCAACCAAGAAGACGATCAAAAGGGCTTACCTCAGATCTGTGTGTTTGATACAAAAGCGTGGTTTGAACAAGATCCTCATGTCAGTAAAGGTCCTATCAAAGTGTTCAAACCCTCAGCGCTTAAAGAAGGGACTGACCACGCGCATTTTAGTGAAGGAATTGCTACCGGGTTTCTCTCACCGACTTCTTCTGAGATGCGAGTGCCCTCAATTGCATTTGGCTATGATGCTCAATGCCCGGAGGATTTTAGCATCAGCTATCTCGATACCGATGAAAAGACGCAAGACAAAACCAAGCCGGAATTTATCTTTAACCAATTATGTTTTAAACAAGCATTGGTAAAAGATAAGACTTTTGAGAAAACTGAACAAAGCGTATTTAATCTTGCAGAAGAAACCATCAAGGCCTTAAAGCACGACATGCGCTTTAAAGATGCAAAGCTTATTAAGTCTGTAGGCGATGAGCTCTTTGAGATTCAAACCGCACTAAGTCATAATGAAGCCAAGTTTATTATTGCCGCTTTTCATGCAAAAATTGAACTTGTGATCTGCATTGATCTCAATGACTTTAGGCTTCAGGTCTTTACGAGCTCTCAAATTAACCCCACGATCCCTAACGCGCGCTTTAGTCGAGAGTTACCGTATTTTGTAGAGACCAGTGCTGAAGAAATCATTTTTCTAGAACCCACACCTTTTGAATACAACATTGAAACGAGCACCTTTAATTATCTTTGCTATTACTATAAATTTGGTGATAGCGCAAAGCGTGTAAGACCTGATCTCAGCGCAACCTTTATTAAGATCAAATATAATCATCCCAACAGTTTTCCTTTCAGGCTATTGACTATTTGCAACAGCTACGGTATCGATATCATTGCCTACGATCTGATTAGCCTTCAGGCACCAGTCGATAATAACGTACCGCCCCAAGATACTTGGGCGTCTTTCTTTGTGATGGGCTTGCAAGATAGCATCGAGACGTCCAGTGAACCTCTCATTAATAAGTCATTGATCTTTGTGCGTGAGCAACAATTTGTCATCGCGATAAAAGATGACAAGCCGGTACTTAAACCCTTTACTCAATAATGCGTCATATTTGGGTGACCTTTTAGGTCACCCAAATATGCTCTTTTAGTTTTTCAGTACCGCAGCATGCCTTCAAACTCTGCATTGACCCAACGTGCTTGATCAGGAGGCAACATATCGTTAAAGGCTTGACTATTTCGATAAAATTCAATATGACGCTTGATGGAATTAATTGCGCCTCGATTAGCATCACCAAAGGTGGTGTGATTATTATCAAGTAAGAACTTCAGCATCTCTAAACGACTAATGGCTAAAGCCCAGTTGATTTGACGGGTTCGATAAAAATCAGGCAAGGTACTTAACTCAAGCGCTGTCTCATGGACTGCTAAAGGAATATGTTTTAATACCTTATTGAACTGGAAATGCCGAGTCTTTAAGTACTGTGCTTGTGATTGATACACTTCATCGACTCGGTCTTGCCAGTCTGTCATATAAAACGGATGCCGAAAGCTGTCTCGATCAGTTTGAGCCAGATCAAAATAGTTTCGATAAAACCGATTAAAAAGTGCGTAATCTAAGTGACTTGCACAAGTGTTCGGTAACACAAAACGATGGATGAAGCTATTGATCGGAAGATTCTGGTTTTCTTCATTATCGACATTACGCTCAAAAGCCCGAAAGCCTCGGTACTGCATCATTAAGAGCGGAATATTAATGGCTAATACCGCGTATCCCTTCTGGTTCGAGAGATTAGTGGTATTTAGAATCGGAATACTCAAATCACTAAAAGGATGCGAGAGTACACTCACTGCTTCTTGGGTTTGCCAATTAATCAATGCTTGCCGATAATCAAATGACTGAGATTCGGAAATGAGGATCTCTCTGATTCCTGGCCCATAGAACTGATTTTTAAAGACTTTACCGCGTGTAGCGCTTGAAGTAATCTGAAGGCTTTGCGAGACACTTAAGGCGTTGCGTTGCAACCAGCTATAATACTCGCTATCACTGAGGCCAGGGCCAGCACCCAATGCGTTGATGATAGAGACTAAAATAGTATCGATGGGCGCAGCAAACGTGTGCGTGCGATAGTATTCGATGACACGATTCAGATTAACCAGTAAGCCTGCTTTTACGGTACTCCAATACGGATCGATAAAAGATCCTGTTTTTGTGGTTTGGGGTAAATTAAATAGCTGATACATAAGCGGTCTTAGTGTTATTGGTAAGGGACGATGAAAATTTTCATAGCATTGAGATTAAAGGATTTTTACGCATGAACCTAGAAAATGATAAGTTAAAGACGCAGTTTACGGTCTTTTTTAAAGTCGAAGTCAACGGCTTGCTACTCACAGCGCAAGATTTAAAGCAGCCCATGCAAGCAAGCACATTGCTACCAGTGCTCTCGGGCTATGAGCCTTGTACTTTTATTGATGGGGTCAATCGCTACACGTTCGTACCTGGACATATCTACAACCAGCCCCAGGAAATTGATGAGGTGATTGCGCGCAACATTCAGCGTTTTGTAAAAGATACCACAAATCGTTATGTTATCTTAGACAATACGTATGAGTTGACGATTCTCTCACATACTGAAACGGTGTTAGAGCCTGCCAAACCTTTCCCAGATGATTTTCTGATTACCTAATCCCTAATACGAGAAGCTTATTAAGTCTTCTCGTATTATGCCGTGATAATGATGAAATCTGTAAAAAATTACATCTATGCTAATAGTATGTAGATGTGCGTAACAGCACAACCGCTCTTACTAGTTTTACGACTAGTAGAGCAATCCTGTATGATGCCGTATGACATGGTTTTAACAAATCTTTCGTAGTAAAAGCTTTTTGTAATGTGTTTTAGCTTAAAAATAAACACATATAACCAAAGTGTATGAGGATAAGTAAAGCTTCGTTTAAATACCCAACTTCAGACGCTTTCTTTATCATTCATTACAACAATCTTTGCAAAGATCGTTTATTCAACAAGGAAACACAGAAATGAGTTCTGTACAATTCGGTTCTTCGAACACCCCTAATCAGAATACCCAAACTGCTGAGCAAGCTGCTGGAGCTCCGGCGCCTGAACAGCAAACCCAACTGGGTAACGACCAGAACGTCATGGGTTCTATGAATTACGGTATCAACGAGCTGGGTTCTGGCATCTTTGGTACCGGCATGCAAATGTCCTTTAACTCGGGCTCCGAGCAGCTGCATCGCGCCAAGGAAGCTCTGAGCGTGCAACTGAAGAAAGCCATCGAGACGCTGCGCAAGGAAAACGTCGTCGGCCTGGTCACGCTCGATCGTGCTGAATACAAGAAACTGCCGTACTCTGTGCTGGTGCTGACTTACGAAAACCGTAATCAACCGCAAGTGGGACGGACCTTCTACACGATCGTGCTCGCAGGCGACGCGCAAGCGACCACCCGCAACGAAAATGTGGCAGGTGGCCAGCAAACCGTGGAAGTCATGAGCCTGCCCGATGATGCCCAAGCCCAGTGCATCAAGGAAGTGAGTGAAATCCTCAAGTCCATGCAACCTGGCGTGCGGCTAAACCGTGCTTCGGGTACCGTGGTCTCTAACGGCACGTTTGATTGGGCTAACGAACAGCAAGTCTATCAACTGCTGGCTGTGGCCTACAATAGCTGCCTGGGCGCGGCTGCTTCGCGTTCGCCGAACTTCAACGACGTGAACCTGGCTCGCATCGTCACCGGTCCGCTGGAAGTTGCCGTCCATCGCACCAAGGGTCAAGTCCAGCCGCGTGACGTGCTGGGTCGTCCCAAGCGCCGTGACCTGGAAGTGCAACTGCGCACCCGCCAGCAAGTGAACCAACAAACCGGTGAAGTGATTCAACCTTCGGAAATCATCTCTTCGCTGTCTCTGTATGGTGAGCTGCTCTACGCGCCCGAACAAACCGTGCGCATGACGCCGCTAGGCCAACAGATTCCTGAAGTCCGTACCTATCGTCCTCGGATGATCGTGACTGCCATGCGCAATCACCAAACCAACACGCTGGGTGCGAAACTGATGGGTCTGATTCCGGCCATCGCTCTGTTCCAGAACAAGGCTTCTCACCAAACGTTCTATCCGGCCCAAAATTCGGGTCCGGGTGCCTCGGACGACGTCGGTGTGCTGAACATCGAAGCCAAGCTCAACGCTGGCGGTCCGTTGTCTCCTGAAGTGGGTGAGCGCGCCAATATCTTCGGTGGTGAAAGCCATCTGCTGCCTGAATTCCTGGATAAGATTCTGTCTGATTCCGTGGAACTGGCGATCGATATCGAAGTTGGTGGTCAAGACTACCAAAACGAATCGGTGTTGCTAAAGGCTGCGCTGGCCGAAAATGGCACGGGCGAAGATAAGGAGTATCGCAACGCCTACCAGCGTGTGATTGACACCATGAACGTGCTGTTTAATGGCGAATTTGCCAAGCACTGGAAGGGTGGTCCGATTGCAGTGATCGACTCCGTTCTGGAAGTGGGATACTACGCTGATCGTGACGGTAACCTGCGTGATACGCGTGATGTGGATACGGTGGCTGTGATGAACAAGTTTGCCGAAACCACGCCGCTGTACTGCCGGACTTGGTCCGATGCGCTGGTCAACCGTGCCATGCCTATGCCCATGCGTGCTCGCGACATGCGTAACGTCATTGAAAACGTCATTGCGCCCCCGACCTACACGTCTCGCGTGTTCCGTCTGGTGTTCTCGGCGAACTTCATCGACGCCTTTGTCAAGAGCGTGGATGCACTGAACTTCCGTCCCTACATCAGCCTGCCTAACGACGCTCGTCGTGACGATCGTCTGGCTTATGCGGGTGCTGGTACCGGCATTACGCCTAACATGGGTGCTGGTATCTTCTCGACCTTCGGGCCGACGGCCGGTGGTGCGGGTGGCATTGGTCAGTTTAGTCGCTGGTCGGTGTAAAAACCTTTTTAAGTGCTAAGTAGTAAATAAAGGAAGGGGAGGCGACTCTCCTTCCTTTATGCTCTTTTTATTTAGTTTCTTTTAAAGGAGTTTACTTATGGGTGTAAGTTTAGTCATTAAGAATCATGACCAAATTTATAATGAGCGACTCCAAAACAAGCCTCCAGTCCTAGACTATCAGCAGCTTGCAAAGCACGAGTACTTCAGTAAAGCCTTGTCGGTCAAGCATCGAAAAGCAATTGAAAAGGCCAATAGTCCCCAAAACGTAAATCTGATGCAAGATTCTACGATTGAGGATAAGGAACGCATCAATAAGGCCTTTTATACACGCTATATCTCTGAGCGCTCTAATACAGTTATCGAAGATATTCCAAGCTGCGAGTGCGGTGAATTCGATACCTATAAGAATCTTGGATGTATTTGCGATAAATGTGGTACTCCGGTGTTATCGAATCGCACCACGGATCTAAACTCATTGGTTTGGATTCAGGCTCCAAAAGGCATCCCGGCACTTATTAACCCCACAGTGCTTCGGATCATCTCTAAGCGATTTGAAATCAGTCGATTTGATGTAATCCGTTGGCTTATGGATTATAGTTACGTGGGTCCTGGTAAAGAGCCTGTGGCTGTTTCTCAATTAGAGAATATGCAAATCCCAAGAGGAATCATTAATTTTTATAATCATTTTGATTCAATCATGGATACGCTCTTTAGTCTGCGTTCGCTCTCTAAGAGCTCAGACACAGAAAAGGCTGATGAAGAACTAAAGACCTTCATTCGGGAAAATCGAGAAAAGATCTTCTCTAAGGTCATCCCTATTCCCAATAAGGTCTTATTGGTCGTAGAGAGTAATAACTTTGCAACCTATATGGACCCTAAGCTTGCAGGCATCATCGATGCTCTGTGGCTTATGGTTGGGATTGATTCTGCATACTCGAATTTGACACTCAAGCAAAAAGAGATGCGGGTCATCAAAGCACTTTGTCAGATTGCAATCTATAATCGAGAAAGTGATCGCACCACTATCGCACAAAAGACTGGGGTCTTTAGACGTAATGTCTTTGGACTTAGCACTTGGCTCAGTTTTCGTACGGTGGTCTCCTCCATTACTGATCCACATGACCGAGATGATATCTACATCCCGTGGAATGTGGCCATGACAATCTTTCATTATCACTTAATCAATAAACTGGCTAAGCGAATCAATCCTGAGACGGGTCTGCGGTTTACTCCATACGAGATTGATACCTTGATTGAAAGTCATGTCAATAAGTGGCATCCACTCTTTAGAGAACTCTTCGATGAGCTCTTGCGAGAAACGCCTAATGGACGAGGCTTTGCTTGTACGAAGAATCGAAATCCAAGTCTATACCGCAACTCCATCCAATTGGTGTATATCACCAAGATCAAGGATGATGTCTCTGATGTCACGACGTCAATTAGTATCTTGACGGTCAGACCGCTTAAGTAATTAGGCCGTTATGGTAGTAATGCCATATATGAACCCTCCTGAACTGACGGGAACCAACTAAAGCTATCTACACCAACCTAGGGTAGTGATACACCTAGAGGCTGAACTAATCACTCAGGTATGGTAAAAGAGAGATAGATATTACAATGTGGAATCCGCAGCGAAGCTTGTTTAATTGAACTATGTCTGCAAGGGAGCAGAGGAATAATACTGTAGCCCATTGAAATAGATGGTCAGGTACCAAACGAAAGTATCCCAAATTAAACAAGAACGTTCAACGAACATGTCTCGACTAGAGTCGAGTAGTGGGAGGCCCCTAGCTGGTTTACCAGAAGGGTGAAGATATGCTCTGATATCCTAAGGAAAGCTTAGGACGGGTGTCTTAGCACACCGGCTATATACGGAATCGGTATGTAGTGGACAAAATGTAATGCTGACTTCGATTAGCGTATTTAGCCCTGTCGACCTATATAGCGATATATAGTGAATAAACCCTTCTCAAACGGCGAAAGCATCTTAGGATGTAACACCGTACCAAAACAGTAGCGAAAGCACTGCCATGGTCTAGAGACTCATAGAGCACCTAAGATCCTCACAAGGGATTATGGAGCTACTAGGATGGTTGATAAAACCATAAATGGAGGGACTCTCATACCCGAGAGTAAGGAATAGTCCAAGATATAAGCATCCTGGGGGATAGCTTGAATTTCACCTTGTTGCCAGATCAGCGCCTGGCTAAAGGGATGGAACGGTTGTCGGTAACATATAGTGCGTTTGATTTACGAGGTTCTCGTAAAATCTCTGGTAATGTAGCAATGCCTAAGACGGTCATGGCTACGATTGCTAATTATGTACACTCTGAAAAGGAAATCGATATGGATAAGCAAAGGAAAATGGTAGAACGCTTCGGTGCGACGGTTCAATAACGCACTGATGCGTACACTCTCTTTAAAATAAAGGATGGAGCATGGTTCAGATCATCCAAGGTTCTGACCTAGATTTTAGAGCTGCGGTCTATGGCCAGCCCCATCCTGGGGCCTTAGCATTAGTTAAGCAAAGCACTTCTGCATTGTCCGAAGCCTTCGGTCATATGCAATCTACGTTTCTTGATAAAGTCAATCAAATCGCTGAAGACTACTCTGGTAGCCATACGCTAAACTTGATGAAAGCTGCGCTCAATAAGCTTAAGCACGCTTTCTTGCCTGACATCATTCAACCGTATAGCAACATTGATCAACTGCAACAAGCGGCTGAGAAAATGCGCTATTACATCATGAGTGAACCCCAACTCTTGGATCGATATCGTAAACAGGAGCTTGCAGGCTATGACGGTCATTTCGTGGATATGTATCCTGATTGTAGTGGTTGGGATCATCCTGTATATCAATCCGTCCATCATGGAGTATTAAAGGACGGCGATAAAGACACGGAAGATCAAGTGGAAATGTACTTCATGGAAAATGAAGAACTAGCACTTGATCAACAAGTCGATATCATTGAAACGCAGATGCTTAGCCTAAGCTACGTGCTATATGGCAAACGAGACCCAACTTCGACCTTTAATGCAAAACTCTAGGTAATACGGCACACAGGGCAGACCTTAAAGGTCTGCCCTAATATGCTCATGTTTTTTCTTTATCCTGTGTAAACTACTTAAATAAACTCACTTTTAAAAAACCTTAAATCAATAAGGTACTGTGCCATCATGTTATGATTTATCTTTTAAAAGAGCGTGTCTGATGAGTTTTAACATTCCGAGTCTGAGTCTACAGACATATGTAAAAAGCCCTGAGCTTAAGGCTGATTTGGCGATGAGTAATGCGCTAGCCAGCATGAACTCTCAATCCAATAGTTTTAAGAATGTCATCACAAGCCTGCCAGGCATGTTCAAAGAACGCAATGGCAATATCACTGGTACCATTATTTTATTGCGTGATACCTTAGAGACTTATCTGCAACGCATTTTTGATCAAGCGGTAGTCGACGTTATTCAAAAAGAAGCCAGAACAGATCCAAAGCCTCGAGTGACATTGATTATTCGTGCAATGGTCACTGAGGATGGAAAGAGTTATAACTTACAACGTTTGCTTGAGCAAGCCGACGGGCAATATCGATTCTTGACCGATATTAATAACGGTTAAAGTGTGCTAAACCTTTTCATACATAATAGCTCTATGACTCGTGCATTAAATATTGTTTTAGTCGACGCGCTCACAAAGTTGGCGGCCGGTGAGTTTGAAGATATCATGACAGTGCAAGTCAATACGCAGAAAAAACGCAACGCCTTACCTGTGCTACTGCAAACTGTAAAATTAAAAGCAAACCAATACGATTTTCAATTCACCAAAACTATTGGTTTTATCCGCAATAAAATTCAAGTCTCTGAAGAGTTTCGCTTAGCGGTCGCCAGGCAATATGAAAATAGTGCACTCTACGGTAAAGAAATATTCAATGTCGCAATCTTACGAGAGAGAGTCAAGTAATGCATTTTGTAATGCATTTTTTATCGATAAGGAATCCTAACCATGAGCGACGAGAATAAGCGCGAGATTTTAGAGCCTTTGCCTATGATCGACCTGAGTCAGCCCGAAGATGTTTTAGCCCGTCACACACTGAATTGGGAATCTGACGCCAGAGCGCGCATCGCAGAAGCTGTCAATCAAGCTGACGAGTATCTACGAGTGCGTCTAACGGAAGATCGATTCGAAGAAGCGTTTTTGCCTTTGTTTACGGGTGAACCCAGTCGGTACCCTGAGATTAATTTGTATACCTATACGAATTTTGTCGGTGGTCCTAACCGAGAACTTTCGATCACCAATGCGCTGACCGGACAAGAGATTTTGCGTGTGCCGCCAATCTTTAGTCACGATAAAATTAATTTCAACACCCCGCGCGATCCTCAAAATACTTACTACGAACTCTTAGGTCGTATTAATCAAATTGGAGGGAGGTTGCCTATTAAAGCGTCTCGGCTTTTGCTGCTCCAAGGCGCTAAGAAATGGGAAAGCGTAAAAAATAAAGAACAGTATTTCGAGCTCTTTAAGCGCTGGAATATTGTCTTTGCGCATTATGGTCGAGACGTGGTGCGTATCAAAGGCTTTAGCGATGAAGAGCTTGGGATTCCGAGTGGCTATGTGGCAACCAAAGCACATAAAACGCCTGATACTCAAGTATCCAATCAAAACACAACTTCTACGCAAAGCGCGGCCAATCAAAAAACTTCCATTGACGATCTAGCCGGTTGGGATGAGGACGATGATTGATCGAATGAATGCGATAGTGGTCTCAGATGTGCATTTGGGCAATACCCGTATCGATGATACGAAGATGATCAAAGCGCTCTGTGACCTCTTTCGCCCCCAACGCTCATACAAAGCAATCATTGAAGAAGTCAATACTTTTATTATTGCAGGTGATCTTTGGGATCGATTATTAAATCTAAATCATCCGAATCTGTCTGCAATTATTCAAGGACTTGTCTTTATTTTACGTGAATGTAAAAGACGACAAATTCGAATTTATGTATTAGAAGGCACGAAAAGTCATGAGTGGGCTCAATCCGAGTTGCTTGTGACCTTAAATCGTGCCGCCAGTATCGAGGCTGACCTACACTACATCAAAGACCTAAGCATCCGGCACGATGAGCGATTCGATCTGAATCTGCTTTTCGTGCCGGATGACTTACATCATGATCATTCCATTATTTATAGCCAAGTACAAGAAAAATTCCGTGAAAAAGCCCTAGACCAAGTTGATCTAGCAATTATGCACGGCATGTTCAAGCACCAAGTACCCGCAGGCTTAAATCTGCCTTGTCATGACAATAGTCTTTATGAGGCGTTAGTCAAATACGCAATCTTTATTGGTCACGTACACATTCATACGGAGTTAGGTAAAATTTTTGCCCAAGGCTCCTTTGGACGTATCAGCCATAACGAAGAAGAGCCTAAAGGGTATTTCCATTTTTGGTTTGATCAAGACTACGTCTTTCATACTGAATTTATCGAAAACACCCAAGCTGAGCTTTTCATTACAGTCGATTGTGAAGGATTGGATACGAGTCAGACCATCAGTAAAATCGCTGAGACCGTCAAGCAGTATGGTGAGGATTTGACCTTACGAATTAAAAGCGAAGCCTCAAATCCAATCTTTGCCAATCTCAACGAGCTCTATACTGCTTTTCCTTTAGTTCGATTTTCTGAACCTAAGAAAATTGTCGAAAAGAAAAAGACTAAACAAGTAGAGCTCAAAGGCTTGAGCTACACGCCTATCGTGATTAACAAAGACAATATTGGCAAGCTCATTGAGGAGCGTCTAACGCGTAAAGCGCTTGATGATCCTAAGCTTTTAAAGGTGATTGCTGACGCAGTCGAAGAGCTGAGGTAAGAGACGATGAAAGTTATTTCAGACAGGGTCGTCGGATACTTTCCGCTTTCTATTGCAACAAGCCTAGCCATTGAAGCATTGGTTGGGATTGGTTTAGACGAAAACGGAAATGTAAAGACTACCCCTAATCAAACAAAGCACTATGAGGCGCTTTGGATCAATATCCGTACCCTCATTCGTAATATCGTGGGTTCAGTCGATAAGGAGCCTGGTGCTATTGCAGGTTCTGATATTGCACTGACTGTCATTGAGGAACTAGATTTTATTAAACAAATCCTCAAAGAACATGGCCCTCACATAACGGTGCGAGCTTATTACTGTGGTTATCGGTTTATTGAGAAGGATTTCCCTCGTGGTGAGCTTCGCTCACCCAATACAGATAAACAAAAGGCATTAGATCTTTGCTTTCGTAAGGCGTGGGAGTATACCAAGAATCTTCTCGATCAGTCTGAAGTCGATACTCATGTTTTTTCAAACCAGATTGATAAACGTTTTTACGAAAAAGCGCTAATACTCACTCACATTCCAGTAGACCTGTTATCTTACCCTCACTTTAAAGAACTCAGTCTACTAGAGTCGCACACTGGAGCGATCAAACCTAAGAATCTGTGGTATACAAAGTTTCATAACGGAAAAGAACTCATGGAAATTCCGTTTATGGCTAGCACCCTTCAGATCTTTGGTGATAACGAGACCTTCAGGCCTGCAAAGATGAGTCTACGCAAACACGTCCTTGCTACCGCGATCAAATACAAATGGTCTTTTCTTACTACAAGAGACAAAGTCCGTTTTAATCTTGATAGCATCGAGGATCGTGATATCCGAAAAGAGCTTTTAGCTTATTTCGTTTGACAATTATCAACATAAAAAGTTATATTTCACACTGGTGGTTTATAAATTGAATAGTATCTCAAATATAAACCATCAGAAACATTGACTCCTAATTTAGGAAAATAAAATCATGGCCTACGGCAATCAACCACAACAACAGCGCGAATATAACATCCTTGATGCTCGCTATAGCTCGATGAGCGCTCCTTCCACGCAAGATGGCAAATGGGCGTCTTGGAAATGGGGCATTAATAAGGGTGAGATCACGATCACCGTGTTTACCAATGATGAGAAAGACAGCTCGACTTTCCCCAATGAAAAGGGTCGTATCGCTGCAAAGCTCTCGCCTCGTCAATTTGGCTGGTTTACGGCGGCGCTAAAGACGGCGCTGGCTGCAACCGGCCCTTATGATGCTGCTTACACGCACGATGATTACAAGTTCTTTGGTCAGGGTAAACGTTCGGATACCCGTCTGCCTATTTGGACGCTTTTGGTGCGTCGCCTGGAGGACGGTAAAATTGTCGTCATGCTCATGGATGCAAGCAAACCGGATCGTCCGCGCATCCCGTTTAGTTTTGCTCCTCCGCTGGGCGCGAAGCTCAAGACCAGTGGCGGTGTTGAGATGTCTGAGGCGCAAGTCTCTCAACTCTTTGCCCAAGGCTTTCTGGATACGACCGTGCCGATGATCACAGAGCTGGCTATTCGAATGTATGAGCATCGCATGCCTAAGCAACAAGGCGGACAAGGTGGCGGTTATAACAACCAGGGCGGTGGCTATAATCGTGGTAATCAAAACCAAGGCGGTTATCAGCAAGGCGGTGGCAATGCGCCTGCTAGTGCGCAAGGCGGTGGCAGCACCGATTACGACTCTGATATTCCGTTTTAAAAATTAGAGTCAGTATTGAGTAAATAAAATAAGAGCATAATAAGGAGAGCGTCAAGAATGGTTGCTCTCCTTATTATGCCTTCTACATTGCTGTTTAAATAGTTTTCAGGTACATATTACTAAACTGACTTTAGGAATTAATCTCACACCTACATTCTTACTCTTAATAAAAAGGATGGTTGCATGACAGCCGAATCTCAAAGTCTTCGTATCATTCAAAGAACGCCTACGACGATTAGCGTGGTTTTTGGTAAGGAAGACTTACTCTGGGATGTGACAGTGTTTAATAATACCTCACATCGTAAGAACGAATTTGATATCTTTGAACAAATCAATCAATTCTGGTACGAAAAGCCTGAAAGTTTTCAGAAACAAGTTTTTGAGGTCTATAAGAAGATCCATGAGATTTTTCAGTATGGCGGAACAATCGACGGGTTGACTGTCGAGCTCTCGCCGTATATCAAAGAGCTCACCCGTTTGCATCACCCTGATGAGCTTGCGGTATGGGCACAGATTAGCGCGAGGCTTTATGTCTCACCCAGTATTCTTACCGAGTACAGCCGCAACGATAGCGTGGCAGCCACCCGCTTTATTGAAGCCGGTACTCGTAATAAGACTTATCTGAAAAAGGACTACATCAAACTTCTGGGTCTGGCAATTTGTGTGCGTGCTTTAGTGCCGATCTTTGGTGAATTCATTTTCCAAACCGGTGTATCGGCTGGTACAAACTTTAAAGAATTTCAAGCAGGCAAGTTGCTTGAAGGCACTGTCGTTGAGCATTGCGAAGCGTACGATAAGCTCCAGCTCTATGTGAATGATATTATCCAAACCGATAAACAAAAGGCTTCACCTATTCTCGATGGGATCAGTAGCGAAAGGTTTCCGGTTTGGATTTTGTACATGATCATTGTCAGGCGCCTGACGGTTGGAAATCTAAAAGGAGATCCGACGCAACCGAACTCACACCTAGTCACCTACATCCACTTTTATCTCAGCCAACGACTGTTGGGCTATGAGAATAACTTCTCCTCAGGTAAAGTCCGTGATAAAGACGTAGGTTCTTCTACCACGGACGAAGAGTCAAAGCTCTCCATTCTTGAGACTTATAAGACACCCACTGAACATAGTCCTGGTAATTATGAACTCATGGGGTTTTACGCCAGTGATACTGATTGGGCGATCCAAGTGCTGTGTCCAGATCTTGATCGCACGCTTTTTGCCCAAGCTTGCGAAGCCAGTCAGTTCATGCTGGGCCCTGTTCCGTTTTATAAAGCCCAAGCCATTCTCGTGCAAAATCTCATCGGGCCGTATCTGGCACCTGATGTGTTAGAGCACATTTTACGTATTCCGAGTCTTGGGTTGTACAACGTCGTGCAAACCATGCTGTGGCAATATGGCTATAAGGATCTAGCTTGTTTTCTTACTGCCACGATCAAAGAAGATGTCCAAGGCTTAAGCGGATCGACCCATACCGTGCGTATGAATATCCCTCGCACCATGAGTGATAAGATTCGTGAACTCTACCCGCATCTAAAGCGCACGAGCTCTCGTAGCGCCAACAGTAAAGTGGAGCCTACGCCACTGACCACGATTAAAAATATTGTGGAAATGATGAGCTCTCAGCAATGGGTCATGAATATCCATGAACAATGGCTGCGTGAGCTTGACACTTCTATGGTCAGTGCTGGACGACGGCGCGACTGGCGTATGCCTGCTGACATTCGTGTGCAATTGGCTAAACTCTTTATTCAGATTGGAAGTTACGAAGCCCCGTTTCATCCAGAGAACATAAAGAAATTTAACGCTCTACAGTTTTAATGGTTGTTTTACTCTCTTTCTTATTATTGGAGCCACTCTCATGCTAAACCACGTTTCACGGGCACGGGTCGTCAGTCTCGTATTGTGCTATACAGGGGGTTATCAGCCTCAGTATATTCGGCCCTATATGCTGAGCACCGAGCAACATAAGCGAAATGAGTTGCTTAATCGCATCGATCCGAATCGTCCGATTAGTCCGACCACTCTGGGCGGGGAAACAGCTGGTTTTGTCAAACCCAGTATTCAAGTTGACACCAGCATGCAGCTTATGATGCCAGGCGGCTGGGGCGGTGAGCGCCTGCGTTGGATCGCTACCATTGAAGTGCAAACCATGGTCGGTATGATTGTTCAGTATTTGACCGGATATACCGATCACGTTGGAGTCTCGCTTCAGACTCAACAGCTCGATCCCAATATGCGTTTCTATATCAACAACAGTTTCCAATTTCGTGTTGATACGGTCATGCAAAATGGGATTCCGGTGCGCAGGCTCGTGCCTGCTCGTCTGAATCAGGTGTTGATCAATTACAACTATAATGGCACGCAGCTCATGAAAAGCACGCTCATCCGCCCTACGGATGTGCTAAACTTTATTGGGACTGCGCCCATTCGTCAACAAATCGTCAATAATAACGTGGCCTTTGAAAGCTCTACGCTCACTAACCGGGCGACGCTCTCTAATGTCTCAAATGCCAATCCGACTGCTTACGCGGCTCGTATTTTGGATGCACAACGTGCAGCCTTCTTGGATGTTGAAGAGTACGGCCAAGGTTTTGATAACTTGGCTGCCTCAGCGGCTGAAAAGGTGCGAGAGGATTCTCAACGCGTTGATCCGTTTTTGACGATGCTCATGAATAACTCCGATGAAACGATCGTGGGTAATGATTTCACCTGGGGTGATCTGGCTCGAATTGATCCCAATGTCTTGCGCGATGAGATCACTACGATCTTCTTGCGTAACGCAATGATGCCAAGCTTTGTGCCTCAAAGTTTCGCGGCAGTCGATCCTAACGCCTCTGCAACTTGGGATGATGCGAAGTATCTTCAGCAGTCAGCAACGATGCTGCGCGATTCGATTGGCTCCATTATGGCAGAAAACATGTTTAGCAGTATTGCGTTTTCTATCACTAATGAGACTGGTCAATTCACCGAAGCCTTTACTGGTGGCAATCTCTTTGTGCCTGATGTGAATCCAGAGCCCTTCTGGTATCGGTTTATTCATCGACTGAAAAACGAAGTCATCTCCGATCTCTCCTTTAATAACCAGACGCGCTTTACCCTGCACGCGGTCTGCGAATTTATTGGGGACATTAAGATGCACCTGACTATTAACGATCAATACGGAGAATTTGTCTCACCGACTTTCTGCTCGAGCTTGACAACCCCAGTGCTTGCAGGCAATCAGAATTCGGCTCAAGTCATTGCAGATGGCTTTTATGAACTCACCAATGAGCTTCAATCTGCTTTTACCAATCGCGTTGCTATGGCCAATACCAACTTGAGTGCCAATTACGATAATAGCAATTCGATTATGGATTACATTCCGTTCTAGGATTCTAAATGGAAAAGCCCACTCTTTTGAAATGGTACACTGACGTATTGGCAGCAGCCGATGCGCATGTGGATGAATCAGGCTTTGTCACGCTCTTTACGGGCGATAAAGCCATCCCAGCCAAGGTCGAGTCCGAAGGCTCGGATAAAGCGCTACAGCTTGCGCTACCCACAGACTTCGTGCTCTCTAAGCATTATGCTGATACGATTCGCTTCCATCCGCTGGCTGAAGACTTTACCAAAGGTCCAAGTGCTGTGATTGAAGCGTATCGTCAATGGTTCTTGTATAATTACTCGACCACGACGATTGTGACTATCATCGCACTGCTTGAGATGACGGCTTCGCATAAATTGCACGCCACGCTCTCGCCGGTACAAAGTGAGTTGCTTGCGATTGCGAAAAATGCCAAGCAAAGCACGATTGATACGTTTAAAAAGCTGATCTCTAAGATTAGCATCGATGATAATGATTTCCAGATCGCTAAGGTTTTTCTAAAGAAAAATCCTCGCATCGGAGATCGTGCGTATCAATGGGGTGCGATTGTCAGCTTTCCGCTCTACGAGCAGCTGAAGACCAGGCCCAAGAAGCTCAAATCGGTGACCTTGAGCAATGAGTTCTTGGATTGCATCTTGTCAATCTTAAAGTACTTGTACCGCGATATTGATGTGCCTCATGCTTATAGTTTCGGTTCTAATTCGGATTTGGCACCGAAGTTTGAATCCGTACTAGGAGCAATGAAGAATCTGTCCATCGAAGTCAATGGACTGATTCAGGAGCTTGGCAATCAAAATCAAGGCATCGAGGAAATTGAGCTTGGCTGGGCGCACTACCTGGATAATACCAATGTCTTTCGTTCTGAGGTTCGCATGATTCCCATGCAACCTGGCAATGAAGGTCAAACCAGTAAGCTTGAGCAAGGTTTCATCGAGATGAAAGAAACTGCGGCCAAGCCTGGGGGTGCAATGCCGTCTTCGAGCTCGAGTCAACCGGTAAGCTCTGTAGTCGATACCATCAGCGGTATTCCGGCTGCTACTCCTACGCCTGCTGCAAGCAGCCCAGTCCAAACTCCTGCTGGAGCTAAGAAGCTGGCATCTTTGTCTGAACTGCTTGGCAATAAAGGCAATCAGCAACCAGTCGGTGTGGTTGGTAACACGATGATGCCGATGGGCATGGCTAACGCCATGCCTGGTATGGGAATGCCTGCGATGGGTGGTATGGGCGGTATGCAACAACCTCAGCTCGTCCAAACTGCACAGGGTCCGTTTGTCAATATCAACGGACAGTTTATTCCGCTTCAGCAATACCAGATGATGATGATGTCGACCCCTGGGATGCAAAATCCCATGTTGCATGCGCAACAAAACACGGCCTTCTCTTCATTTGGTCGGCCGACCTATCGGTAAGAGGGCATAAAGAGGAGACCCCAAAAGGGTCTCCTCTTTCCGTGCCTTCATTTTTTATTGGCGATTTGTGTGACGATTTGTTTGACTAGAGTGTTATATATTCCTTGATCAACCAAATACACCGAGGTTCGGGTCCCGTCCCATTCATACGCGGCGTTAAGGTTATTAAGTCGCATATTCACCCAATCAAAATCAGGTCCTTGACCGATATACCGCATCAGCCCAATAAAGTCGCCTTCATAGCGCAAAGATTCCCCGGCTTCTAGTTCTTTGGTTTGAAGTTTACCACCATTCCATAAAAACAAAATGTGTTCTTCTAATATTCTGCGAATCGCCGGATTATCGGCCCAGGCCAAAGAGCTTTGCACCATTAAGTTTTCTAATGCAGCTGGGGTTGTCAAATCTAAATTCTCAGCCATTTTCTTAGTCTCTTGCGTAAAGTGTTGTATCACATAATACGGTCTAAAAACAATCGGTGATATATTACTTTAATGAATGGTTATTTGTTGTAATTGTTAAAAGGAAACTTTCAATGTCCACTCCAGAAACTGCGGATGAAGTTTACAACCGAAAGAATCAACTCTATCGAGAACTTCTGCTGTTAACGGGGTTAGATCCCTTTGCAGGTCACGGTACTTCACCGCGCAAACAAATGTTTGCCACTCAGATCGGTCAAACACTCGTGCCCAAGCACTCTACGGTACGCAGCTATCAGACCGGAATGGAACGGGCCTACGGTAAGTACACATTTAATATCAAAGCGCCTGCTGAAATTCGTGTCATCTCAATCGTGTCTCGCTATCCTAAAATGGAAGGCGAGGAGATGATTGAGTTTAATCCTCAAAGTATCGTGGTCTATGAGGAGATTGCCACGCGCACCATTGGTGCTATTGACATTCGTACCTTTAAGGCTAATCACCCGTATTTCGGATTTGATTACGTCGCGCAACCAGGCAGTCAAAAACTACGCCCTGGGGAAATCATTGCAAAAGACACGGTCTTCTACGATAGTCCTGCCATTACACCAAATGGGGATTATAAGTACGGTGTTGAACTCAATGTGTTTCAAGGCACGTTACCCGGTGTCTCTGAGGACGGCACGATCATCTCAGAGTCCTGCGCTAAACTTTTTACCTATAACACCTACGAAGAGCGTGATATCGAATTTGGCCCTGATCTCATTCCGCTTAATCTCTACGGTGACGATGATAAATATCAGATTTGTCCAGAAATTGGTCAAAAGGTACGAGACGACGGCCTGCTTATGGCACTACGAGAAGTCGACGATAATCTAGCACCTTATTATCAATCGCATCACGCACTTCACCGCTACTTTCCGATGTTCGATAAAGCGGTCTATGTTCCGCCAGGCGGTACGGTAATTGATATCCAAGTCCATCATGATCCGTATTGTAAACAAGCTCGAGTCCCTACGGGTATGGATGATCAGATGCTTAAGTATCAGCGATCGCTTATGAACTTTCATAAAACGATCAAGAGTATTTGGCAAGACCTCACTAGCAAACGCGGACCGGACAATGTTCGACTCTCGCCAGAGTTTGAACAGCTGGTGGTAGAAGCCATTGCCTATACGGACGATAAGGTCAACGCCCGGCCTCAACGTCAGTACCGTCTTGCCAAGCACGATGATTGGCGCATTAAAGTTATTGTGCGTTATGAAAATGTGCCTAGCGTAGGTAATAAAGCGAGTGGATGCTTTGGAGATTTGACAAGTAATATGAATTAATCTTTATCTGTTAAACTTAGGATTGAGCGGTCTGAGCCGCTACAAGGCTGGACTTTAATAACGGAAAAGATTTATTCATAGTTAACCTGGTCTCCCTGAATAGTGATATTCAGTATAAAAAACTTCTCTAATTGCGGGAACTCCCTAAAGTCTTAGATTACTACTTATACGTAGAAATACAGTATAATACCTCAACCAATAATGGAAGTTTGAGGCATAGTAAAAACATCTAAGAATATTACAATGGGTAACCGACGCAGCCAAGCTGCCTAGTAAATAGGTAGAAGGTTCAACGACTATTAGTAGCGCCAAGTGGTGGATCTCTGATCCTTAAAGCGAAACGGGAAGCCCTCAGATATTCTGAGGTGAAGATATAGTCTGCTCCAATATGAAAGTATTGGCAGGTGTCGTAGCACACCGGTTCTTAGAGAGCGTGAGATATTATCTCACAACGGCTAAGAATGGACATAAGGAAAGGAATTATCGTTAAGGTCGTACCAGATTCTCATATGCCTGTTGATGAACATGGTAATCGCGCACAGTTCATCAGTGATTCGCTCGCTACCATTGCTCGTAGTACTTTGGGTCGAGCCATCGAACCATTCCTTAATGCGGCAGGCCGTGATTTGGTGTATAAGATCGCCTCTAATCTAGGGCTTAAGTGGGGCACACTCATTACGCCTCAACTCCTAGCTTTAAAGAATAAAGACGGTCAAGTACGAGCTGAATTCGAGAAACTCAAGGCGTTTTATTATGCAGTCTCGCCAGAGAAGATGGGGCCTTGGCATGAAAATCTAACCGATGAGGAACTCTACCAACATCTGGCCTTTGTGATCACACGCACACTTCCTGTGATGTATTATCCACCGTCTAACGGTAAAGAGATGATTAATATCATCATGGATGTACAGAAAGACTTTATGCCTTTGAAGTCTCATGTCACGTATGTTAATGATCACGGTGTCACGGTTAAAACCAAAGAGAAGTTTGAAATTGGGCGCGCCTATGTGATTCTTCTCGATAAAACCGGTGTGGATGCAGCTGCCATTGCTTCTTGTAAGCTTGGACATTTTGGTGTGCCTAGCCGTATTACACGTCAAGATAAACACTCCTATCCGAATAGGCGTCAACCGACCCGCAGTTTTGGTGAAGCAGAGATGCGTATTGTGGCGTCTTATTGCGAACCTTGGGTGACGGCAGAAATCGTGGATCGCAACACGAATAAGGATACCATGGCCCATATCGTCAAAAACATTCTCTATGCACCCAGGCCTGCCAATATAGAGAATTTAGTTGACCGCAAGGAAATTCCGTATGGTGCTTCTCGTCCTATGCAGCTGATCCGGCATATGGCAGAATGCGCAGGCTGGGGATTCCAGTATAAACCTTATACGCCCCGTTGGACTTTCAAAGATATTGAGGAATTCAAACGTAATGACACGTCCCACACTGTCAGCCAATAAACTCATTCAAGTTCCTGTCGAAGAACTCTGGGAGACATTAAACGGACATTTTGATCTTCAGTTCGATGATGGGATCTTAGAAGATGTCAATGAAGGCACCACGATCTATAGCGCTTATATCTGGGACTTTATGCGTAAGTTCCCTGGAATGCCGATTCTAAAGCGCTACCATTTGAATTCAGTAATTGGTAAAAAATGGGTATCGGTTAACACGACCAATACGCTATTGAGTAACGTGGTTTGGGATTTGTATGACTTTGTGGTCTATGGCATTGATCCTCGAGACGAGGATGCTAGAAACCGTGTACAAAATCCCATGTTTGCTAAAGTCGATCCGGTAGAATTTAAGGAGACTTTGGCACGTCACGTCTGGGATACAATTAACAAGATGTATAATGATCTGTCTGTGCGTTGCTCGGAATGGATTTTAGGCATCAGTATTGAGGATTTGGTCGAGATCGTTAACTACCCGCCAATTAAAGAATTGCTTGACATGGCTCCTACCATGCCCACGCAAGACATGATTGACACCATTTATGCCAAACTCAAGGACGTGTTATTTAATGATCCAGCGGTAGCGCATAACGCCTTGACTAAAATGGTCAAAAGCGAAACCATTAATGAAGGTCAACTTTATCAATGCGTGGGGGTGCGAGGCTTTATCGCTGATATCGACTCACGCGTCTTTAATCCTGCGATCATGCGTAACCTCACCCAAGGGATTGTAAACGCGTATGAGTCCCAGATCGAAAGTCGTAGTGCGGCTAAAGCACTGGCGTATTCTGAGGAGCCTTTGGAGCAAAGCGAGTATTATTCGCGTCGTCAACAGTTGGTTTCTCAGATTTTACGCAATATGCACGAGACTGACTGCGGGACCACGAACGGCACAAGTTGGCTTGTGGACGAAGAGGATCTAAAGCATCTAGAAGGTAAAAACTACTATGATGATGAAGGTGTCTTGCGTTATGTGAGAAGTACGGATAAGCACCTAATCGGTAAAACGATTAAGATGCGTTCGGTCTTTAACTGCGAGCATCCTGATCCTTATGGCGTATGCAGTGTGTGTTTTGGTCAGCTCTCTCTGGCTGTTTTCAAAGAGTCTAATCTCGGCCAAGATACCTCGGTCTCCATGCTCAGCGATATCGGCCAAAAGGTGCTCTCCACCAAACACTTGGATGGTACCAGCAAAGTCGATTCAGTTAGTATTGATATGCTAGGCAAACACTACTTACGAGTTGGTCGTGATGGCTCAAGTTATGTGCTCAGCCCTGACTTAAAGAACGCCACGAAAATCTTACTGGTCTTCGATCCTTATACCGTGCCAGGGTTTACAGATATTCGTAACTGTAAATCGACTGCTGAGCTATTTTTGTCTCGGGTGTCCCGGATGAATAAGGTTGGCTTCATCGTCACAGAGCGAGGTCGCACCACTGCCGCAGAGCTTGAGATTGGTTTAAAGAAGCGTCCTGCCTCGCTTTCTTTTGATATCATCAATCTCATCCGTGAACGCGGATGGACTATTGACGATAAGGGCCAGTATATTGTCGATATCACCGGAACCGAAGTCAATGCCAAAATCTTTACGGTGCCGCTGCGCCACTTTAATATGGGAGACCAAGCCAAGGCTATTGCGGCACTCTTGGAGTCCCGTACAGAAGACGTGAAGGTGCGCGACGAGGAGACTTCGGTCACTGAGTTTATCTCTGAGCTCTACGAGACGGTTAATTCGAAACTCTCAGTCAATTATGCGGTACTTGAAGCTATCACGTATAGCACGATGATTGTCTCGGCTAAGGAAGAGGATTATAGTCTTCCTAAGCCTTGGACCGAACATGGTCTGGGAGTGAAGAACCGCACCTTTAGGCGACGTAGTTCCTCAACAGAGATGGCCTACCAAGGCCAACAAGACGCGATTCTTGATCCTATCCGGTATAATCTGACCAATGTGCCAGATCACCAGACTGACGTCTTTATTGAACCGGCGGCTGTCTTAGAGCATGCGAGTAAAAAATAAAGGAAATGATAATGGATGAAAAATCCGATACCTACATTCTACAGCGTTACATATGACGTTCATCGTCAGAGACATTGATTCGGCACAGAATATTTTCAGGTTAGATGGTTCTGTGGTAAGATCGTAAAATATGGCACGAGTGATACAGGTTTATTTTCGCTTATATCACTCGCGTCCTAGCGGTCTTTGTTGTTTAATTTTAATACCAAAATCAATCATGAAAGCATTTCGTGTGACCACAAGCTCTCATGGGTTCAAGGTGGATAAAATTGCCGATGGTCGAGCGCTTGAAGCAGTTTACCAATACCTAAAAGGTCTACGGCATTTTGGGTTAGTGAGAGCAGGACGAGGGTTTATACGCAAACCGTTAAAGACCTTTGCCTCTAGCAACATCACACGCAGTTATTTTCGATTTCACATCAATGAGAAGAAAGCCTTTTTAAGCCATATGGCTGAATACGGGTTTAATGACTCTAGCATTGAGTGGGTCGAGAGTAAGTCGTATGAACCTCGAAGAGTCGAACTACCACTTAAAGAGAAATGGAAACCTCGTGAATCCCAACTTAGCCTGATAGACTATATCGCTGACGAGACTAATGGACCATGGGGTAAGCTACTACCAGCTCAAACAGGGGTAGGTAAAGGGTTTTGCACCATGGCAGCTCTTTCTATTCGTGCAATACTACCGATTTTACTCGTTCGTCCTATGTATATGGACAAATGGGTCAAAGAGGTCCAAGACACCTATGAAGTTCCTGAACAAGAGATTATCACTATCCAAGGTTCAGGCGAGCTCAAGAAAATGATTGATCTACAAGCCAGTAAGAAACTTACTGCAAGGTTTATCATTATCAGCAATAAAACTTACCAGTCTTGGATCTCCAACTTTGAAAAGACCAAAGAGAGTAAATTCCGAAAAACATGGAAGTGCACTCCAGAGAATTTCTTTGAATTCATGCAGTGTGGATTTCGAATCATCGATGAGGTCCATCAAGACTTTCATCTGAATTTTAAGATCGATACTTATACTCATGTGCACGACTCTATTTCGTTATCCGCCACTTTGATGACGAAAGACCCGTTCTTAAGGTCTCGGTATGAGTTGGCTTACCCTCACAATAAACGCTGTGAGGTCGGTAATCTGAATAAGTACATTGATGCTTCGGCCTATTTATACCAATTTAGAGAACCTGAGCGCATTCGTACTACTGAATATGGATCAACCACGTATTCTCATTTGGCTTTTGAGGATTCTATTCTGAAAGACAAGACTCTCACAGAGAACTACTTTGATATGATTGCAGGGTTAGTGACAGTTGACTTTGCACGCATCAAAGATGAAGGTGAGAAGTTTGTGGTCTTCTGTACTCGGATTCAGATGTGTCATGAATTATGTAAATATCTGAAACGTCGCTTTCCAGAGTACGATATTCGCACTTATGTGGGTAGCGAAGATGGTGGTCCAAAAGACCCTTATGAAAATCTGATTGACCCAGTAGGTCGAATCACTACCTACGGATCAGCCGGAACTGCTCAAGACATTCCGATGCTACGGACGAACATCATGACGATCTCCATGGACTCTCTAGCCGGTAACATTCAAGTGCTAGGTAGAACTCGGGTCATGAAAAATGGAAATACGCCTCGGTTTGTCTATACAGTGGCTGAAAACATCCCTAAGCATATGACTCACCATAAAGGCCGAGAAGAGATTCTGTTGCAAAGGGCACGTAGTTATCGTGTCAGACATCACGATAAGCCTATTTAATTAGAACGGCATATTAGGGAGACCCTTGGGTCTCCCATTTATGCTGTTTTATTTTTTGTTAAGATAAAATTACTTTATACGCACCGTCATTCATATAGTCTTGTCTTAGAGACTTGATGGTAGTGAAATTGGTACCGTCTAGACTAAACTGAATTAAAAAACTCGCCACAGTGCTTGCAAAATTAGAGTTTCCTTCATGACCTAACTCAATTCGTTTAGTGGATTGTATTTAGTCGTACTCAACGCTTTACCGTGCATGGCTTTCATCGGGATATACATAAAGACGTTACCAATCCCAGTGATGCTAGAACCAATCGAAGTTGGATCATTCGCGAGGACATCACCCACACAAGTCTTACAATAGTCAGTATGCTTATTGATGCAATAAGCAGGGCTTCTGACTTCAAGCGTTTTACCTAAATGTGCACGCAAGACTTCTTCTGTGATGGGTTTAGTCTGATTATCCGAGGCGTCAATATAGTAGTGACCTAGGAAGGATTTCATATTTTCCTGAGTAATCACCCATTCCATCCCAAACCGTGTGCCGCAATCTTCACCCACGACATTGGTATTACTAAAGGCGCGCAGCAACCACTTCGCTAACTCACCGCCTTCGGCTGTTTCTACCGCGCGTCCATAAGAACCGCTACGAATGCTATTGACATAGTCTTTAAAGCGTGCCAAGTCCCAACCTTCAGACAAAGACTGTTGAATGGGAACCGAATGCGGATCTCTGACTAAGCCACCTTCTTTACCGGTGAACATATAAAGTTTCTTACGAACCACCTCTTTGTCTTTACTCTTAGTCAGTAGCCCTTCAGAAGGATCACCTTTACGGTACTCAGCATCAAGTTTCACTAGCTCGTCAGTGATCTTCGCTTCAATAGCGGGAATATGCAACTGGCCTTCGTACTTCTTAAAGAGTTCTTCGCGCTTTTCTTTCATTCCAGGAATAGATCGAATACTCTTTTCGGTGTCTCCTGGAGTAAAGAGTAGCGCAAACTCTTGAAACATAAAGGCGGCTTCAAAGTAGCGCACGATATCATCCCAATAAAACGCATTAGGATCGCGCTCTTCGATGCTCTCAGGCGCAGGTAGAATACGTCCTACAAAGAGATCTTCAAAATAGCTTGCCGAGACATGGACTTTATTGACATAATCAATTCGGTCTTTAAAGGCATAATTAAAGATCGCATTAATGAGGAGTTGCCCGTAGGTCGTCACAGTACGCTCTTTAACGGTGGAGTACTCACCGGGCTCTAAGATAAGCTCATCGGTCGGATCGTAGAGCGCGTCTTGAAAATGAGCTGGCAATTCACCTTCTAGCTTCACAAGCAAAGAAGGATCTTTCGGATCAACAAAGTAGATCAAACCTTCTTCTTTGACCAGGCGATAAGGATAAGGGTCTAGACGCCAGGCGTCTTTCTTTTCATTGGTTTTAGCATACACACTAATGACCCAACTGGTGTTATAGTGTGCTTTGGCAGCAATGGCTGCTAAATAGTACGCACGTTTATCCATCGTCATTCCTCACTGGCATTAGCTTGAGCCTGCTCAGTTAAAAAGTGAGCAAATTTATTTTCTAATGCTTGGGCGTATTTCCTAATTCTCGCGCTTTGTTCGGTATCAGCACTAAACTGTGCCAGTACTGAATCGATCAAAGTGATCTTAGGTTCGGTATCATTACAAATTAGGGTGCAGGCAAAAAGCTCGACTGCGATATTCTTTTCAGGAATCACTAGCAATTGAGTCTGAAGCAATTTGACGTAATCAATAAAAGCTAGTCCCCACTGTAAACCGTCTCGTACAAACCGAGTCAGATTAATATCTTCTACGCCTAAAAACGCGAGATACTGAATCATGTTTTCCCGATAGGTTGAAGCATTGACAATCGGTGCTTCAATGGCTTCTGCACTGGCTTGGGTCTCGTACAAATCATGCAGCAGGCTTAAAGTATTTGGGTGCACATATTCCAGCCTCACCATAAACCATTCTGCTTCATACGCGCAGGCTAAAGAGAGGATTTGACAAAAACGCGATAGATCGTCTTCGCTAGATTCTAGGATGCGGAAGACTTCAGTGGCAGACTCTAGACTCTGGCAATCCTTTAGCGCCATGAGGATGGTGTTCAGTTCCTCTAGATTAAGGTTCTCCACGTCCACACTGAGATAATGGCTATCAAGAATAGCATACAAATAATCCTTATATTTTCCGTCGATCAATTCTACGCAAGTCGCATGATCGATTGCCAGATCTTCAAGGCGTGCTAAGATCTCCATAAAAGGTAGATCAAATTGCTTAAACCCAAAAAGGCTCAGAATGCGATCACTGGTTTCTAATGCACTTAAATGCTCAGGGGTAGTTTGAGTGCGTAGGTAATTTCGAATCGTATCTAACATAATGTTTATAAACCTTAATTCAAGTGGTGTTTTTTTACCATATAGGTAGATCTTGTAGTTGTTGTCGGCATGTTATAGGAAAGAATAAATATATTTTTCATAACATGACGCCACTAATGTCCGAATACAAATCTCATTTTTTACAAAGGTAGGTCTTATCATGCCGAAATCTCAAGCGCCTCGCGCCAAGCCTAAGACTCAAACGAAAAAGAAAAATATCGCAGGCTGGGATATGTTGCACCAAGAACACGATGTAATGATGCACAGCTTACATACTCCGAATCTATTGGCTCCTTTACTGAAGGACAAACGCATTGATGCGAAGTTCGTAGGCGAAGAGCGGGTGAAAATTGCGCAAGATTTAACGATTCTTGGCAAAGATGCATTGTACTTTGCAAACCAGCTCAATGAAATTCAAGCCAAGCATGCAGATAAAACAGGTGAACCCAAAACGCCTGATGAACGCATGGAGATCATCATGATCGATCAAGAGTATAAGAGTATCTACTCGTGTATTGAAACCGTGTTTAATCCGACCGTGCTCAGTACCACAGTAAAGCTAGAGCGCAAGCGCGATGAAGTCATTGAAGATCAAAATAAGATCTTAAGCTCTCTAGCGAAAAAGGAAAATTAAGTCATGAGTGAAGAAAAGAATCAGTTTTTCGATGATGCAGTGCCTGCAAATGAATACGTGTCTCACGCTGAAGACCCAAGTGGTTTACCGGTTGAGTCTGTGAAACAGAGCTACCAAAGCCCGATTGAAACGCTAGAAGAAAAGCCCGTACATCAACAAACAGAACCTTCTGAAAATAGTGAGCTCAGCAGTCTCACTTTTGTGGACGAAGACACTGAAAGTGCGCCTAAAAACATTAATGATCCAGACGCTGAGGACACGCTCCAAGAAGATGAGCTTGAGTCGCTGAATCAAGATGAAACTTCTGAGACACTCGAAGATCGTTTTGCGCAGCATGAACTCATTAAGAAGTATCAAGGCGAAAATAAAAATGTGACGCTAGAGCGTAACATTTATCTTAGCCCAAATCAAGAGCGTCCGCATTCAGGCGATATTACGGATTTGCTTAATCTACCAGCTGCCGATGCTTTCAAAGTCCTAGAAGATATCCCTGAAGTTCGAAGCGATGATTCTGAGACCGCCCAATCACAAGAGTGGCTCATGAGTTTTCAAAACGGAGTCCTCACTCAACCCGATAGTGGTCAATTTAGTGAGCTACAAAATCGAGAAGGCAGTCAATGGCGTCAATCGGTGCCTAGCCAAGCTGGAAACCTACAAATCCGTAACATTAAAAACGGAAAGATCCAAGGCTCAGTCAGTGGTAACGCCGCCCAACTTTATTTCCAATCGACAGCCCGTATTGGTAAACCGATTCGAGTGCCTTTGTGGCATTCAGGGTTTTGGGTGAGTCTGCGCACCCCGACTGCTACTGCGCAAGCCGAAATGTATGATCAACTGCGTAGCATCCGAGTCAAAGCAGGGGTAGAGACCTACGGACGGGTCTTTAATAATTACACCGTCTTTGCAAACGCGATTGCGCTTGATTTGGCCTACGAATGCATTTTTGCTACTAGCTTGGATATTGATCCGAGCCAGGTGCGTAAATTTGTCAATGTCTCAGACATCCCACATCTGATCTGGGCGCTAGCGGTTACGATCTGGCCCAATGGATTTGAATACTCGCGCTGTAAACTGGGTGATCCGAACAACCCGGCTAATACCGTGCGTCAAGTCATTCGAGCTGAAAACTGCCAATGGACCAATATCACGCTATTGACTGAATGGCAGCGTAACCACATGGCTAAGTCTAGTGCTAAAGCCATGAAGCTTGAAGATCTCGAGCGTTACGCTAAAGAGTTTAGTAATCGCTTCGAGCGCAGGATCGTCGTGCGCGATCAAACCGAAGACTCAGAAGAAATCTCTTTCCTGCTTTATCCGCCGATGGCTGACGAATACCTGGAAAGTGGGCAGCGATGGATTAATGATATTGTTAAAACGTATAACAGTATCGCAGGCAGGCCCGGTGGCGATAAGGCGCGCGATGATTATGCGCTACGTCATATGCAATTGACTGAGATGCGTTCTTTTGCTCATTGGGTCAAAGAGATCTCGCACCGAGACGTGAAGACTAACGATCAAGACGGTATTTTAAAAACTCTTAACGTGCTCTCGGAAGACCCGGATATCCGTGCACGCTTTTATGGGGAAATCTTTAATTACATTGAAGATATCACAGTCTCCATTATCGCGGTGACGACCGATGATTATAGTGAAGCGCCTCTGCCTCGCTACCCGTACCTGATTCCCATCGAGCCGGTACACACTTTTTTTACCAGACTCGAACAGAAGTTCCAAGCACTGTACGGCAGTTAAATAGTACCTATATACTGGATCATGATTTTGGCTTTAGTCCAGACGAAAATGATCCGTATATTGAAAAGCTTATTCGTCGGGCAGCCCCGTTAGATCCGATTACTTCGCAATTGGTTTTAATTGGGCTGTACCACGAGCACTTTGGGATCTGTAATCACAACGATCCCTTAGCGCCGCCCATGCCTGAGCTCGCTTTCCACGAGCTTGAGGATACGATGACGGGCAATCTTTTGTTCGAGTTACCTAAACGCTATAAAGATCACGATATTCATAAACACTTTAATATTTCCTTATTAGAGTTTATGGATTTACCGATGTACTATGTTGATCATTTGTGCGAACTTGCTGACCAGTACAGCAAACGTGAACACGATATTGCGCAAAATGTGGCCAATCGTCAGCAAGAAACCAAGATTTTGCAAGTCACTCAACGCAGTCGTCGATAATCGTTACTTAATTTTAAAGAGAGAAAATATTTATGTCTGATTACGAAGAACAAAACACATCGGCAGTGGACCGTGAGAAGGCTGCCCAAACGCTTGGAATGGATGTCTCTGGATTTACCGATAGCGAAATCCAGGAGCTTTTAGCTGAAAGCGAAGCAACCGAGGCTGGTGGTGACGAGAAAGAAGAAGAAACTCCGGGCCAGGAAGAACCTGAGCAGGCTCCCGAAGTGCCTGTGGTTGCTGAAGAATCCGTACCTGACGAACCTATCCAAGAAAGCACACTTGATGTTCCTGAGGCTGCGGCAATCGAAGAAGCAGCAGAAGTGCTGCCAGTAGTCAATAACAATCCGAAGATGGTTTATCCGAAGATGCTGCCTGAGAGTCTGCGTGGTGCGTATGAAGCCATGAGCATGACATATCGGTTTTCAGCCAATACGGTTTGTGCGTATATTGATGCCATGGGCTCGCACTCCTTTATTAGCGAGACGGGCGGTGCTGCGCAACAAAAGCTGCTCTTCTCGGCGGTTGCGAATCTACTCAATGCCCCTGAAGCCGAATTTAGGAAGAACATTCAGTTTCTCTTTCCGATCTTTACGATGCACCTGAAAGGTGTGTTCTCTGAAACCAATATCCATCGCTTTGCGCAGTTTATTGATCTAAGCGCTCAAGACGCTAAGGCCATGCCCTTCTTGTTTGAGCTGCTACGCATGATTGCAGACCCGAAGAGCCGGGCGACAACGGTCAAGCATAATCTGGGTCATATGCCTAAGAACTTAGAGCGTGCCTCGAGTGGTCGAGGACTCAGTGAACAAGGTCGTGTGAATCTACTGCATTTCCTAGAACTGTAAGCAGTATAGTAAAAAGAGAGGACCTAACGGTCCTCTCTTTATGCTGTCGAATCCTATATTGATTTAAAAGTCTAAGGACTACATGTATTATGAAAGAACAGTTGTTATCCACCAAGCTAGAGCTCATTCCATAACAAAATTAAAACAGCATATTAGGGAGAGCTTTTGGCTCTCCCATTTATGCCCTTTTAATTATCGATTTGATGACGAACAAAATCCATCGTCAGATCTTCTTCTACCGCTAGAATGCCATCATTACGTGCTAAGAGCCGTTTTCTTAACGAACAACGATCGGTTAGATTCATAATGGAGATCATCGGGAAGTTATTCGCACTACCACCAAGGCCTGTGACTTTCACGTCTTTAACATCCGCCCCATAAGCAGTCTTGAGATCCACGATGATGTCGCTGATCGCAACAACCGCTCTTGCCAGATGATCGTTAAGCACTGTGATCGTCTTCTTGGTCAGTTGCTCTTTGAGCTTAACATCTCGATCGACTCGATCATCAATGTGCAACTGCACTGTAAAGGCCTGTTGTGCTGGTAAGCTTGTGGTCAAGCCCGCCCCGTACATAATTTCAACATCACCAGTTGTCGTCTTTGGATAAAAGAAGACCTTCGTGATTTCAAGCAGCTCTTTACCTAACGGCTTTAAATCATTCATGATCCAGCCCACGATAATGCCTGTGAGTTCTTTACGGTAAGACTGCGCGATATTATCGGTGCTAAAGTAATAGACTCCATCGACTAGCATAAAGTCCACTTGTCGATAGACGGCACGATCTGAAATCACCACAGGCTCGCCTGTGACCTCATCGATGACTGTATCGCCCTTACGATACCGGTAGACAGGTTCACCTTGTTCGTCTAGCACGGGATCACCCTTAGCGTGTAGTAGTTTTGTATACGGCTTATTTTCCTCATCAAACCACACGTAAGAGCCTTCAGGCGTGAGCTCATAGACGTTATCTTCATACGTGGCAGCAATATCAAGCGGATAGGTTTGGTATTGCTGGGCACCTGCAATCGCTCGCGAACGAATCCAAAGCTCTTTGAGTGCATCGCCAAACTTTAAAGTCAGTTGTTCGTGTGTGATTCCAGCTGCACTACCCGGTAGCAAGAAATGCCCTAGATAATCATCAACACTATTAGCGGCCCAGGTACTGGGCATAAATTGCGTGGTGCTATAGAGCAAGTGAAACGCATTTTCTAGTTTAGACGGCAGGATCTTAGGTGCTTGATCAAACATCAGAAACTCAGTAAGCTCTAAGCTGTCGGTTCGATCAATATTAAAATTGGTCGAGAGATAAAACCGATAGACTCGAGAGCCATCTTCAGTGCGACCAATTAGCTCGCCATTTTGATAGGCCATGGAATTCTCACCCGTGGGTGTGAAAGCCAGTTGAGCAAAGACTTGGGTGTCATCGATATTTTGAAGATTATCGGACTCTTTAGTCTGCACATCAAGTACGTAGCCTGCCGAGGTTTTGTAAAACGCATAAGACGCAGTCGTACAAGCCAGCAGTGTCGAATCATTTTCAGCCACAAAGACTTTGTTATTTGCAAGCGGTGCATCTAAGTGATAGACCCTGGCATTAAATTCGCTCTCAGGCATCTCAAGCACGTAATGAAACGGCGTATAGTAATAGTTTCCGTTAGTCACCGCGAGTGCTTGCTGATCATTCGGTAGCGCTTTAATTGCGTCGATTTCGGATTGAGGCAGTAAATAGGTTCTACCACCTCGAATTTGAAAGAGCGCATTTGAACTAATCGTGATGCTCTGGCCGTTATCGTAGACGCAAGAGTAATCGGCAATGTCTTCAGCATTAAAGATCGCAGTCTGAATCGAGAGCCCGGCACTCGTAATTAAACGCGAGTCTTGAGGCGCTGGAAGCGTACGAGTTGCCAAATAAACCCGGTTGGTGATCAA